>Ga0302325_10000097_pt1 | contig 246585 bp, 219 predicted proteins | sample Palsa_T0_2_FD_201948 | JGI IMG/M metagenome (GOLD analysis project Ga0302325, IMG submission 201948) | Peat permafrost microbial communities from Stordalen Mire near Abisko, Sweden - Palsa_T0_2 | ecosystem: Environmental > Terrestrial > Soil > Palsa > Peat permafrost | place: Sweden: Abisko...
ATGACGTCCCTTGATGATCTGCACGCCATCGGTGTATGTAAAAAGATTTCTGCGATTCCAGACGTTAGAGGCGTTGTTGGGCCCAGCGGACGTTATGGCGCCGCCGCTGGATGTGGTCACGCCGCCGCCGATCACAAAGCCGCCAGGATCCGATCCGGTGACAAACGACGTGCTGGCGGGAAAAGAAACCAGCGTGGTGGGAGCAAAGCTCCAGGCGGCGCGCGAAAATCCGGCGCGGAACGTGTTCAGGATTTCGGGCGAAATAACATGCGTCTCTTCCAGGCTGGCTATCTGGCTGCGCAATGTTTCAGATCCTCCAAAAAGCGGGTCCGCCTGGGGAAACAAACCGTCGCCATCGTCGATGGTGTAGGCGGCCGAAAAAGTGTCCCGTTCGCTCAGGATGTAATCCGTTCGCAGAGTGCCAAAATCCTCGCGAATGGTTTCTTTCGGATTGTTGTAGGAAAGCGCTGTTCCGCTGGGCAGCCCGCCCACGGTAAGTTCCGGACCATTCACTGCCGGCCAGAGCTGCATGTATTTGAGCATCGCGGTGTTCAGCTTCGGCACCGGCACATAGACGCCTGCAGCGTTGGGGAGCAACCCTAACCGCGCTTCGTTATCGGGGACCTCGGTCACGCTGGTCTCAGCCAGCACTTGCCTGAATCCTTCATAGTTGCCAAATAGAAACCACTTGTCTTTCTTGACAGGGCCGCCTAGCGCGCCGCCGAACTGGTTGCGCCGGAACGGTGGAACGGAAGCCTGGTCGAAAAAGTTACGGGCGTCGAGATCGCTGTTGCGAAGAAACTCGAACAACGAGCCGTGCAGCAGATTGGTCCCCGATTGCGTGACGACGCTGATCTGCGCGCCGGCGCGCTTCCCGTACTCCGCGCCGTAGGTATCCGTCAGCACGTTGAACTCCCGGATGGCGTCGATTCCCAATAATTCTCCGCTGACACCGCCGGGGCTAATCGCGAGCTGGCTGGTGCCGGTGTACTCGATCCCGTTCATCAGGAAAAGATTCTCGTAGGTCCGGCGGCCGTCCACCGTGAACGTGTTGCCGTCGCTGGTGGTGGTTCCCGCGCTCTTCATCGCGCTGTAATTGACCGCCCCGGGATTCAGGGCGATGAGATTATCAAAGCTCCGGCCGTTGAGCGGCAGGTCCTTGACCTGTTGCTCGCCGACCACGCCGGACACCGAGGATGTCGTGGCGTTGACCAGCGGAGTTTGATCGGAGACAGACACCCGCTCGATGACCACGCCAACCGTGAGAGTCAGGTTCACGACCGCTTCCTGCCCAACCACTAGCGTGACGGTCGCGGGAACCATCTTGTTGAAGCCCGGCTTTGCCGCCGTCACTTCCTGCGGTCCGAGGGGCAAGCCGAGCACCGTGTAGTCGCCAGAGTCATTGCTGGTAGCTGTCCTCGAGACACCGGTTTCGAGGCTCTTCACGGTGACCATCGCGCCCGAGATCGCGGCGCCGGATTCGTCCGTGAGTCTCCCGGAGATAGACGCACTTACCTGCGCGTTGGAAGGGACCGAGCCGATTCCCAAGGCAAGCACGCACAGCACTAGACTCAGGAACCCGCTCCTGGAGCGTTTGCGCAAACAATCCTCCTAAGAATACGTCGTATGAATGAAAACGGTAATACGATTATAGTGCGAGCAATGCTCCCTTGCTAAAATCGGGAAGATCCAGCGAATCCCATGACTGTTACGCATGAGTGACGGAACCGAGCTCGACGGGGAACGCAGGCAAGCGCTCGACGCTATGTTTAGCGTGGCTTATGAAGAATTGCGCCGAATTGCGGCCTCCGTACAGCACTCCGGCCCGAATGTGAACGTGAGCACCTCCACGCTGATCAACGAAGCCTGGCTCAAGTTGGTCAATTCTTCCAAGCTGGAATTGCAGTCCAAGCTGCACTTCACCTGCGTGGCTGCCAAAGCGATGCGGCAAATCGTTGTGGATATTGCCCGGCGGCGAGGCGCATCCAAGCGGGCAGCTCTCTTTGTCACCTTCGATGAAGCGCTGGGCGTGTCCGTCTCGCGTAACCGGGATGTGATTGCGCTGGATGCGGCGCTGGACGAACTGGCGCGTCTGAATCCTCGGCAAGCCAGAGCGGTTGAATTGCGTTTCTTCGGTGGACTGAACGTCACCGAAATGGTGAACGTGCTGGGGGTCTCGGAAAGTACCATTGACCGCGACTGGCGGGTAGCCAGGGCGTGGCTCGAAGCCGAGATCGCCAGAGGGCGGTGATTTCGCCATGGATGTCGCGCGCTGGGAACGCATTCAGGAAATCTTCCATCATGTTTCCGATCTATCCGCTTCCGACCAGCAAGACTACCTGCGGACGGCTTGCCGCGGCGACGATGCTCTGCTGGCCGAGATCGAATCCATGCTGGAGAAAGACGCACACAGCAGCTCGCTACTCGACGGCGGCTTGCCACCTTTAGCGCAGGACTTGCTGGACCGTGCGCATGGACTTTCGCTCGAGAGCGATTTCGGCCCCTACCAGATTGTCAAGCCCATTGGAGAGGGCGGCATGGGCATCGTCTATCTCGCCAGGCGCGAGGATATCGGCAGTCTGGTGGCTATCAAGCTGCTGCGCGACGGATTGCTCTCGACGGACCGGCGCCGGCGCTTCGCCAGTGAACAAAAGACGCTGGCCAAGCTGCAGCATCCGTTCATTGCCCAGATTCACGACGCGGGAACGCTGGATGACGGAGCTCCGTGGTTCGTCATGGAGTACGTGGAGGGCCGCCGGATTACCGATTTTTGCCGGGAACGTGCCTGTTCCATGGACCAGCGTCTCGGGCTGTTTCGTTCGGTTTGCGAGGCCGTTCAGTACGCGCACCGCCAGGCCATCATTCACCGCGACCTGAAGCCATCCAACATTTTGGTGAAGGCCGATGGGACGGTGAAGCTGCTGGATTTCGGCATCGCCAAACAGTTGCAAAACGCTGAGGAGCAGTTAGAGCAGACGCGCACTGCGTTCCGCCCCATGACGCTGCCCTATGCATCGCCCGAGCAGATTCGCGGCGATTCGCTCGGGACCGAGAGCGATGTTTATTCATTGGGAGTGATTCTGTATGAGCTGGTGACCGGACAGCTGCCCTTCGATTTTTCGAACCTCAGCACGGGCGAAGCCGAGCGGATGATCCTGCAACGGGAACCGCAGCCCCCTTCCGCCGTGGCCAAGCGCAACTCCTTGCCGAAATCCGCCTGGGGCGAACTGGATGTGTTGTGCCTCACGGCCATGCACAAGGATTTGCAGAGACGTTACCGTTCGGTCGAAGCATTGATCCGCGATATCGATCATTACCTCAAAGGCGAACCGCTGGAAGCGCGTCCTGATAGCCTGCGTTACCGGCTGGGCAAATTCGTCCGGCGCAACAGGCGCGTTCTGGCGGTCACCACCGCGGTCTGCGCCATCTTCATCGCCCTGGTGGTGTTCTTCGTGGTGCGCCTGGCCAGGGCCCGCACGGCCGCGCTGGCCGAGACTACGCGGACGCAGCGTATCGAACGTTTCATGCTGAATCTGTTCGATGGGGGCGACAAGACGGTGGGCCCGGCCGGCAGTTTACCGGCAGTGGCGCTGCTCGACAGAGGCGTCCAGAACGCGCGGACATTGAATGCGGAACCAGCGGTACAGGCTGAGTTGTATCAAACGCTCGGGAACATGTATCAGAAGCTGGGCAAGTACGACCAGGCGGATTCGCTGTTGCGTTCGTCGCTCGACCGGCGCAAGTCCATCGCCGGACCGGATAGCGCGGATGTCGCGGAGGGTCTGGTCGCGCTCGGCGCGCTGCGGCTGGATCAAGGCCAACTGGCCGAGGCGGAGCGCCTGGTGAGGGAGGGCCTGGCCATTGATCAACTCCGATTGCCTGCCCAAGATCCCAGCAGGACGAAGGCCGAGTCGGCATTGGGACGGATACAGGAAGAGCGCGGCGCCTACAACGATGCGGTTAAGACTCTCGAAGAAACAATTCGGCTTCAATCGGCCAATAACGAAAATACGACGGACCTTTCCGAAAGCATCAACGAGCTGGCCACCGCGCACTACTACTTGGGCCATCTGGCCCTGGCGGATTCTCTTTACCGGCGGGGGTTGGCGATGGATCGCCAGCTTTACGGCGCGGTGCATCCTCGTGTCGCCGACGATTTTTACGACATGGGACTCGTGCAGCACGATCTGGGAAACAACCGCCAGGCTGAACAGGATTACCGGCAAGCGCTCGCGATCAAAGAATCCTGGTATGGCAAAGAGCATCCCGACACGGCGCTGATCATGGCGGCGGTAGGGCAGTCCCTGGTCTATCAGGGCAGGTACGATGAGGCGGCAGGCATCTTACAGGATGCGCTGGGAATTCAGGAGCGGATCTTCGGAAAAGTACATCCGCAGGTGGCGATGGGACTCAACGTCCTGGGCTTGTTGGAAATCAAACGCGGGCACCTGGCCGAGGCGGAGATGGATTTCAATCGTATGGCCGACATTAACCGGGCCGTGTATGACGACCGGCATTATCTGGTGGGAATCGCGTTGCTCAATCTTGGTGAAGTATATCTTCAGGAGAAGAATCTGGTGCGTGCCGAGCATTTCTATCGCGAGGCCCTTTCGCGTTTCACCGAAAAGTTGCCACCCGGGCATCCTAACACCGCGATCGTACAAATCAAATTGGGGCACACGCTGGTGTTGGAGGGGCAATACCAGGAAGCCGAAGGCCACTTATTGACCGGCTACGATACCTTTGTAAAACAACCGAACCCGCCCGCGGATCGCATCCAGAATGCGAGCAAAGACCTGGTCACGGTCTACGAAGCCCTGCATGAGCCGGACAAGGCCAAGAAGTTTCGAGCGCAGCGCTAAGCGGTCATAAGACGTTACTGGGCGACGCGGAACGTAGTCCAGGGGCGCGAATAGAGATCGCGCAGCGCGTTTTTCTGCCAGGCAAATTCCGGGTGTTCCTTCAGGTGTTCCGCGGCCTTGAAATCGATCCCATCGGCGTGGCCCATGGCCGCGGTGAATGACATTTCGGCGACCATTCTAGCGTCGGCGGCTTTGTTCTGCACCGTGCCCGCGGGACCGAACGCCGGCTGCCAGGGGCGAGACCCGCGCGTGGAAAGATCCACGTGGCCGCACAGCGTCCGTTCGCTGGGTTGGGTTTCGTGCGCGAACGTGTCGTAGTGGTCGGCCAGGAACCGCTGAGCCGCCGCGACGTCGATCTTGCCCCTATTCTCAGCCATCAGTTGCTCCCACCGGACGTGACGCGCGTTGGCGCTGATGCTCATGTCGGTGACAGGATAGTCGCTGGCTTCATCCCGGATGAGTTCCGGATTGGCGGGAAAGTTGGACCCGACAAAATAGCCGTCGTGCGTGCGCTGTAACGTCACGTGCTTCAACCCCAGCTCCAGGTTCGCGATTTCATTGTTGCGCGAATCGGCGATCAGCCAGGCGTTGGCGTAGCCTCCGTTGTTTCCTTCCTGCATGATTCGAGCGAAGTCGTCTATGTTGGCGGCGTATTGCATGGCTTTGCGCGCGCGCTCGAACTCCGGGATTCCTTGAGGATCGAAACCGTTGAAGTGGCCGATGGTGGTCTCGGTGATCGCAAGACCGGCGCTATTGACGCCATAATCGTCGCCGCTATGAATCAGCCCGGGCATGCCATCCATCAAAATGCGATAGCCTTCCGACGGCGCGATGTCGAAGATGATGTTCCAGCGCGAGCCGTCTTTATATTCGGTCCAGTTGTTGTGCGCGATCACTACCTTGCCATCGCGGGTATAGCTGCCCACGGCGACCAATGCGCTGCAGTGCTCGGGCACCGGCCTCCGCAACTGTGAGAGCTGATGCTGCTTGTCGTACCAGTCCGTGTAGTAAGGCGAAAGCTCCAGCCACGCGTTCATCGCCACCACGTCCCACAGATCCAGTGACACGCCACGCGCCTTCAATCCTTCGGTGATGCCCTTCAACTCTTCGCGATATTGCGGCTCCACGCGCGGCCACAGCATCTTCTCGGCGGCGTTGCGGAAGAACGAATAGGGCTTGCGGCTATCGTGGGTCAGGCCGAGAACGATCACCTTGTGTGCATCTTCGATTTCGGGCGCCAGCAAATAGCCGTGCTGAAATCCGATGTCAGCCGGCGTGCCTTCCAGATGAACGAAGATCCAGCCGTTCAGGTCCGGCTTGCGAAAAGCCTTGGCGAGGCGCGGGTCGGATGAGCTGATGCGAGCCGGCGCGGCCACCAAAGTGGCTACGAAAAGGAAAGCGAAAAGAGCACGGCGGAGCATGATTTCGAGGATAGCAGGAACCAGGAGTAGCTCCGCCGAGCGGCGCGCGTCAGTAAGCGAAAATTCGGGCTAGCGCTGCGAGCGTAGCGGGTACGGACGATCCCAAAGCGCCGTGCTACCGATGCTGTCGCCAATGACCACTACTTCTACGCGGCGGTTTTGTTCGCGCCCCGCCGCGGTGGCATTGGATGCGATTGGTCGGGAGTCGCCGAATCCAATGGCGGCCACTGAGCCAGGACGCGCTCCCTGTGCCACCAGCGCAGCCCGCACCGCTTGTGCCCGTTCCTGTGAGAGCGCCTGTCCCTCGGCATAGCCTTCCACGCGCACGCTCAACTCGGGATGCGACGCTAAGACTGTCGCCACGTTGGCGAGCCGTTGGCCAGTATCGAAGCGCAGGCCGTCGCCTTCGAACATGGAATTTGTGACCGTCAGCACCAAGCCCCTGGGCGTATCGCGCGTTGCGAATGTTCCATTGAGCTGGGCCAGAAGCTGCGCACGAAACTGCATTCGCGAGGCGTCGGGAGTTGCAGCGGGCGCCGTTTGTACGGGCGCAGTTTGTACGGGCGGAGGAGGCAGTGGCGTCAAAGCGGCTTGTTGCGCGGCCTGTTGAGCAACCCGGGCTTGAGCCTCCGCTGCGGCTGCATCCTCACGCGCTTGAGCGGCTTGTTGGGCTTCCGCCTGTGCCTCCGCGCGCGCTGCGGCGGCATCTTCTTCCGCTCTGCGCCTCAACTCGCCCTGATTCTGTGACTGCTGGACTTCCTCGTGGATGCGATCTTCATCCCGGCGCCTTACCGAGATGGTACGGGCATCCTCAGCCATCTGCGCGGCCTCGCGCGCGGCAGACACCACCGCGTGGGTGTCCATTCTGCGAGCGTTCATGTCCTCGGCTTGCGTTAACAGCGTCGTGGCTTTACCAATGGACTCGGGCGCATAGCGATCCGCTCCCAGCGCCCGCGCGATTTGAACCGCGTTCTCCGCTTGATAGAGCTCCAAAACGGCCTCGTAGCGGTCGTAAGACAGCTTTTCCCCGCCTTCCATGGAACGCAGTTGAGCGGCCTGAAGGTTCAGTGTGTACTGGCCGCGGGGGAGTAATTCATACTTCGCGTTTACCATTTCACGCGCCCCGATGGTATCGGGCCGCACTACATTCTCGGCAACCACAACGTCGCTAGGGATGCTCACTGAGAAGTAGGGTTCGGCCGTGATCATGAGCCCGAAAGCCTGCAAATCCGTGGTCACCTTCACATGCGCTTTGTTGGATGAATCCACCAGGACCTCACCGAGATTCCTGGCCCGCCCTTCCGGTGAAATGGCCCACAACACATAGGTCAAGTATTCGCGGCCAAAGCGCGTGGGCGCTTCCAGGTGCTCGAATTTTGCGTCGATCGCCACGCTGCCGCGCTGGCTCTCCACGATGGCGGTGCCCTTCATGCGAGGAAGCAGAACGGTGCCTTGAAAGTCGATCGGCGTGGGACCACCCCGATGCTCATAGTTCACCGCTTCCAAGCTGCGTGAAATAACTGTCACCCGATAGAGCGGCTGCGGGTCTGGCGGTTGCGCGTACGTCACGCCCACCAACAGTCCGGCCAAGAATATCGCTCGCATGCCTGCACCTCCACTCATGCCTGTACCTCCACCTGCACCTCCACTCATGCCTGTACCTCCACGGTGCCCGAGAGGAGCAAATGCTTGTCCGTCCGACATGCGGAACGAGAGCAGCCACTTAGCAGGGGTGACTGGAAAGTTACTTCGAGAAAGCCGGTAAAAGTGACCTGCCGCGCGAGGCTAGATTGGGCCTTATCGTTATCTACAGCACCATTGGAACAAACGGAAATGATCAAATTGAGCGTTCATTTTATTCATGCCCGTCTATACTGCAATTGGAATGCCCATAATTCTTGACAATTTCTTTATGTTGCTGATCTATAGGGCTTCGCTTCGCGTTATTGGGTATATATTTGTGATCATGGCGCCTCGGGTCCCTGTGGCAATAACTCGGCTCTTGCTAGTGGTCGCGTTGGCACAGGCAGCCGTCGCACAGACTCCGCAGATTACGTCGGCGGGTGTGGTCAATGCAGCATCATACGCGCAACCGATTTCTCCCGGGTCGTTGGTGTCGATCTTCGGGACGAATCTTGCCGCGACCAGCACATCGGCAGTGGGCCAACCGCTTCCCATCCAACTAGAGGGAACTTCTGTCGCCATCAACGGGGTAAAGGCCCCATTGCTTTTCGTTTCTCCGACGCAGATCAACCTCGAGATTCCGTCCGCAACCTCTTTTTGCTATGTCTGCAGCGACTTCGAATCAGCAACGTTCGTAGTCACCACGGCAGCGGGTTCTAGCGCGGCAGTCGAAGTTCCTGTTTCGATGGGCGCCCCGGCGGCGTTTGCAGTCGATGGAAGCGGATGTGGTCAGGCCGCTGCTCTGAATGTGACCTCCGCCGGAAGCATTTCGCAAAACTCGTCGTCCAACAGCGCAGCTCCTGGAGACTACATCAGCCTCTTCGGAACGGCCTTCGGGCCGGTGTACGATCCTCCAGTGGATGGCACATCCGCAACGGGGCTGACGGTGCTCCAGTCGGGGGTGGACGTTACAGTGGGCTTCATCGGCGGCAACACGCCTGGGACCGCTTACATTACGCCAGCGTACGCGGGTTTGGCGCCCGGCTTAGTAGGCGTCGATCAGATGAACTTTCAGATTCCGCAGGGGACTCTGGAAGGCTGCTCGGTTCCAGTGGTTCTCTATGGACCGCTCACCAGTTCGCCCGTCACGTTAAGTATTCACACCGGACGCGGACAGTGCTCGAATCCTCCGATTCAGTCCTATGGCCAAATCGAGTTGATCAAAACCATCGCATCGGGAACGTCTACCGATGGCGAAACGGATGCGTTCATCGCCACGTTTCCATCCGGGCCGGGAACGTCACCGCCTCAGCCTTTGGCCGCGGCTCCTGCCGGTGGGTACATCGCGCGGGTACCTCCGCCTAGCGCTATAAAGGTTCCCGGCCTCTCCCGAACCTGCGCCGTTCCTGGGTACAGCGATCTATCGGCAGGTCCGATCACAGTTTCCTCTCTAGTGACATCGGCTGTGGCTGAGCCGGTGACCCAGGTCGGTGGAGCTGCTTATCAGCAGACCCTGCCTGTCGGTTTTATCGCGTCCCGGACGTTTGAGATCTCCGCTTCGGGTGGTCCTGTGCAATTCCAGGGATCGATTGCGGTGGGTTCGCCGATCCAAGTTCAGACAGCGACGCTCGCGCCAGGAACAGTGGTTTCCTCCAGCGTCCCATTTACGGTGAATTGGACCGGGGGCGACCCGGGAACACTGGTCACAATCTACATTGTTTCGGGAACCGGTTTAGCCGCCCTCGCCGATTATGCCCAAGCCGATGCCAGTGCGGGTACCGTCACGTTCGATCCCATGTGTAGCGGCAATCCTTCCCCGATGGGGAACGGTGTTTTTTGTAGCTTCGGTCTGCCATTGGCTCCTTTGGAAGTGGTGGTAGACGTGGGCAACACCATTCCTTTCTCTGCCGAGGGGATTACCGGCGGTGTCCAAGCCACCTGGGATTACCGCTATGTGTTTGGCGGACTCACATTGGGCAGTTAAGTATTTGCGAACTTCGGCCGGGCAAAGGGCTAGTCGTCGGCGTCGCGCTTATACGCCAGCGTCTCCGAACTGTCGTGAGACTCCACGGAACGCCGCTTCGGGATCCAGGAGTCCTGGCAATTGATCGCGGACTTTCCATTGGCGGGCTTCTTCCTCACATAGGCGCCGTCGGAGAGCATGCGCCGCGCGTTCGCTGTATCGCTCAGGTAGCATCCCAGCATTTCATCGCGAACGCGCGCCACCAGTTTGTCGTCGGCGAGAGGGAACAGGATCTCCACGCGATGATCCAGATTGCGAGGCATCAGGTCGGCACTGCCGAGATAAACTTCCTCGCTTCCGCCGTTGTGGAAATAGTAGACCCGGCTATGTTCCAGAAAGCGTCCCACAATGCTGGTCACTTCAATGTTCTCGCTGATTCCGGGCAAGCCGGGCCGCAGCGAGCAGATTCCGCGGACCAGCAACTGGACTCGCACGCCCGCTTGCGACGCGCGGTACAGCAACCGAATCATCTCCGGATCCACCAGCGCATTGGTTTTGAAAATGAGATGGCCCTGGCGTCCGTGATTTTGATGTTCGATTTCGCGTTCGATCATGGCTTCCATGCGCGAACGCAGATTCACCGGAGAGACCAACAGCCGCTTGTAATCGGCCTTGGCCGAGTAGCCCGTCAGATAATTGAACAGGTGTGTGACGTCGTCGGAGACTTCCTCACTGGCGGTAAACATCCCAATGTCGGTGTACAGATGCGCGGTGACGGCGTTGTAATTGCCGGTGGAAAGATGCACATAGCGCGCGATACGGTCGCCCTCGCGCCGCACCACCATGGCCACCTTGCAATGGATCTTGAGGCCGATGAGCCCATACACCACGTGTACTCCCTCGGCTTCGAGCGCTCTGGCCCATTCGATGTTGCTCTCTTCGTCGAAGCGGGCTTTCAGCTCCACCAGCGTGGCCACCTGTTTGTCTTCTTCGATGGCTTCCAGAAGCGCCTGTACGATGGGCGAATTGCGCCCGGTGCGATACAGGCAGGTTTTGATCGCGAGAACGTTGGGATCGTGCGCGGCCTTCTTCAGGAAATCGATCACGGGCTGGAACGATTCGTAGGGGTGATGCAAAAGAATGTCCTGGTGACTGATGAGCGCATACAGGTCGTCTTCCGGGCCGGCCTGCGCCAACGCAGCTGGAACAGCCGGAACAAACGGAGCATCCTTCAAATCGGGCCGGTCCAGATTGTACAGATGCATCAGACGGCTGAGGGAAAGCGGTCCGTCGATGCGATAGATCTCACTGGCCTCCACCTCCAGATTGTTCACGAGAATCTCGAGGATGTGCGGCGGCATATCCTCGCCCACCATCAAGCGCACCACGCTCCCGAAGCGTCTCTGCCGCACGCCCGCTTCGATGCTTTCGAGCAGATCCTCCGCCTCCAGTTCTTTGATCGCCATTTCGGCGTCGCGGGTGACGTGAAAGGAATGCGTCTCCAGTACCTGCATCCCAGGGAACAGCGAACCCAGATGAGCCGCGATCACTTGTTCCAGCCAGACGAATTCAAGATGAGATTGCGAGCGACTGCGCTTTTGTTTGGGTGCTGCCGCGCGGTTCACGGGAACCAGCGGTGGCAGGGAATCGGGAACCTTGATGCGCGCGAAGCGTTCGTTACCCTGGGTGTCGCGGATCAACGCGGCCAGGTTCAGGCTGAGATTGGAGATGTGCGGGAAGGGACGTCCCGGATCGAAGGCCAGAGGTGTTAAAACAGGAAACGCCGTTTCCGTGAAGTAGTTGTTGGCTACGCGCAATTGCACTTCGTTGAGATCGGAGTAGTCGAGAATTCGGATTCCCGCTTTATCCAACTCCGGTTCTAGGCCGGCCAGACATTTGTAAGCGTCGGCCACCAACCGCTTGATGTCCCGGCGAATGGCAATCAACTGCGCGCGCGGCGGCATTCCGTCAGGGCCGGCATCGGTGATGCCTGCGTCCATCTGGCTCACCAGGCCGGCTACCCGCACCATAAAAAACTCGTTGAGGTTGGATCCCAGGATGGAGAGGAACTTGACGCGCTCCAGCAGCGGATTCCGGTGGTCCTCCGCCTCTTCGAGAACGCGCCGTTGGAAAGCCAGCAAGCCGAGCTCCCGATTGATGTAGAGGCTTCGATCGTTCAGAGCTATCGGCGGCGGTTCGGCCTGCGGCGGCGGCGCCGTTTTCTTGCGCTTCTTTTCCATAATGAAGGAAACAGCTAGAGTGGCATCCGCATGTTACAGGAGCGTTGCGCCCAAATCAATATTGGATTGCAACTCTCCGGGATTGGATTGCAACTCTCCGGGATTAGATTGCAACTCTCCGGGATTAGATCGCAGCTCTGCGGCCGGGAGACTACTTGGCGATCACACCGCAGGCGATGCGCATGCCTGCATTTCCCGCCGGATCGGTCTTCAGGTCGTCGGCCTTTTCATGGATCATCAGCGCCGTTCCGCCATTGGCGAAGACGGAGTGGGCATCGTCGTCCAAGTTGACACGTTCATCCATGACCGTTGTTTTGGCAGTGCCGTTCGCCTTGACGGTGAAATTCTTCATGTCGCCGGCGTGCGGACCGTCGGGATTATCCAGCCCATGCTTTTTCATGTCGGGGTTGAAGTGACCGCCCGCGGTGGTGAACGGCGGCTCGCACTTCGCGGCCTGATGGAAATGGATGGCGTGCTCGCCCGGAGGCAGGTTCTTAAGATCCAGCTTGATCTTCACTCCACCTTTGCTATCGCTGAGTATCGCCGTGCCGACGCTCTGGCCCTTGGCGTCCTTCAATTCGACGGTAATGGGCTTGTTAGCGGCCTGCAGGGTTGCGGCCATGAGTCCGGCCGCGGCAACAATCATAATCTTAGTTTTCATCTTCTTCCCTCTCCCACCAAGAATCTTCGCGCGATTCGGTCCTGTGCGTCAAAGGCACACTGTGAATGCGGCTCACCGGTGCCAGCGGCCACTCCAGTATGGCATCCTAGGGTATCCGCAGAACTTGCTTGTTTCGCGGGGGTTTGTTTCAAATTCGCATTATGACAATTCGGCAATTTCTTACGCCCCTCACGTTGGGGGTTCTTTCTTTGGGCTGGTCCGCGAACTGTGCCTGGAGCCAGCAGTATAAGATCAGCACCTACGCCGGCGACCAGACTGCCGGTTACGCCGGAGACGCTGGCGCTCCCACCAGTGCCGAGCTGGACTTGCCTCTGGGCCTGGCGTTCGATTCCTCGGGTAATCTGTACATCGCCGATTCATTTAACCAGCGCATCCGCAAAATATCCGGCGGCACAATTACTACCGTGGCCGGTGACGGAACCGGCGGTTACTCCGGCGACACCGCGGCTGCTACCAGCGCCGAGCTGCTGGCTCCAGCGGGTGTGGCGGTGGACTCCTCGGGCAATCTTTATATCGCGGACACCAGCAACCATGTCATTCGCATGGTGAACACCAGCGGAACCATAACCACCTTCGCGGGCACCAACACGGGCGGCTATACCGGCGATGGTGGCGCGGCCATTGACGCAGAGCTGGATTCGCCGACCAGCGTCGCTGTGGATGCTTCTGGAAACGTGTTCATTGCGGATTCGGGGAATAACGTGATCCGCGAGGTTTCGGGAGGCACCATCACGACGGTCGTAGGAGCTTTTACACCGCAATTGCTGAACGATCCCGAAACGGTTTTGGTCGATAAGTTCGGCAACCTTTACATCTCAGACCAGAGGGGCTATCGGGTGCTGAAGTATTCCAATGGGAATCTGACTGTTCTGGCGGGCAACGGATACATCGGTTCCTCCGGCGATAACGGACCGGGCCCAGACGCTGCACTGGACGAGCCCTCCGGCATCGCGTTAGACGCCAACGGCTATCTTTACATCTGCGACACCGACAACAACCGAATTCGAAAGGTTTCGCCCGAGGGAATCATTACCACCATCGCTGGACTGGGAACGTCGGGCTATTACGGTGACGGCGGTTTCGCAGCCGGCGCGCTGATTTCTTTCCCGCGGGGAATTATCGTAGATGGGAAAGGAAATGTTTATTTTTCCGATACGGAAAACAACGTAATCCGCTTGCTGCAACCCGTGGCTCCAGCCATTACCAGCGGGGGTGTGGTGAACGCGGCCAGCTTTGCCGCCGAGGTTTCGCCAGGCGCGCTCGCTTCCGTATTCGGGGCCAACTTCACGGGAACTAATCAGGACGCCATTGCCCCCTCGCTCCCGCTGCCGTCCAGTTTGGGCGGCGTTTCCGTCCAAGTGAATGGCGTCGCGGCTCCGGTGCTCTACGAAAGCTCAAAACAAATCAACTTCCAGGTGCCATGGGAGACCAAGACCGGAACGGCGACGATAGCCGTTAGCACCAATGGCGTCAAGGGGAATCAAGTGACAGTGAAGGTGGAGTCGGCAGCACCGGCTCTGTTTGTCCAAGGCTCGCACGCCATCGCGCAAAATTACCCCGGCTACACTCTCAACAGCTCGAGCAATCCGGCCGCAGCGGGGGGGATCATTATTGCCTATCTCACGGGTGCCGGCGCAGTGAGCCCGCAGCCCGCCGATGGCGCCCCGGCCGGATCGAGTCCGGTATCCATGGTAACCCCCACCGTGACCGCTACCATCGGAGGACAAACCGCTACCGTATCGTCTGCGGCGCTGGCTCCGGATTTTGTCGGCCTTTGGCAAGTGAATATCGAGGTGCCAATGGGTGTCACCCAGGGTGATCTCCCCCTGGTGGTCAGCGTGGACGGCCAATCCAGTAATTCCGCCAACGTCAGCGTTACACCTTAGCAGGACACGGAAAAAGGCCCCACAGGCAAGAGTGCCTATGCCACTCGGTCTTGTAATATTGAACTTGGGTGTGGCATAGACATTCTTGTCTGTGTTTCGGGGTGCGGAAGGGCCTTTTTCAGAATCCTGTTAGAAACTACGTTTCGAGAAACATCTTTGCCCGTTCGTCGGTCACACTGGAGGAAGAGTGTCCACGACGAGCCCCGCTACCATTCCAGATTCTGATCCGCTGTGGTACAAGGACGCGATCATTTATGAGGTTCATGCCCGTGCCTTCTTTGATAGCGACGAGGACGGGATGGGCGATTTTCGCGGCCTTACCAAGAAGCTCGACTACCTGCAGGACCTTGGCATCACAGCCATTTGGCTGCTGCCGTTTTTCCCGTCACCCTGGCGCGACGATGGTTACGACATTTCCGACTACAACGATGTTCATCCGGCCTACGGGACGCTGCGGGATTTCCAGAGCTTCCTGAAACAGGCGCATCGCCGCGGCATCCGCGTTTTGACGGAGGTGGTGCTCAACCATACGTCCGACCAGCATCCTTGGTTCCAGCGTTCGCGCCGCGCCGCGTCCGGAACACGCTGGCGCGACTTTTACGTCTGGAGCGACACCGCGGAAAAGTATCAGGACGCCCGCATCATCTTCAAGGATTTCGAAACGTCGAATTGGACTTGGGACCCCATTGCCAAAGCGTATTACTGGCACCGCTTCTATTCGCACCAGCCGGATCTGAACTTCGATAGTCCGCATGTGCGGGAGGCGATCCTGGAGGTGATCGATTTCTGGTTCGATCTGGGCGTGGACGGATTCCGCCTGGATGCGGTGCCTTATCTCTACGAACGCGAAGGGACCAACTGCGAGAATCTCCCGGAAACTCACGGGTTCCTGAAACAACTTCGCGAGCACATCGATGCGAAATACAAGGACCGCATTCTGCTGGCTGAAGCCAACCAATGGCCCGAGGACGCGGTGGCCTATTTTGCCGACGGCTCGGAATGTCACATGGCGTTTCACTTTCCTCTGATGCCGCGGCTGTTCATGGCCATTCGCATGGAGGATCGCTTTCCGGTGATGGAGATTCTGCAGGAGACTCCGGCTATACCAGCCAATTGCCAGTGGGCGCTGTTCCTGCGCAATCACGACGAACTCACGCTCGAGATGGTCACCGACGAAGAGCGCGACTATATGTACCGCGTCTATGCGCACGACCGCCGGATGCGGATCAATCTCGGGATTCGCCGGCGCCTGGCGCCGCTGCTCGAAAACGACCGGCGCAAAATTGAGCTGATGAACGCTCTGTTGTTTTCGCTGCCCGGCACGCCGGTCATTTATTATGGCGACGAAATCGGGATGGGCGACAACATTTATCTTGGTGACCGCAACGGAGTGCGCACTCCCATGCAGTGGAGCGCGGATCGCAATGCTGGTTTTTCGCGCGCCAATCCGCAGAAGCTTTACATGCCGATCACCATTGACCCGGCCTATCATTACGAGGCCATCAATGTGGAAGGGCAGCAGAACAATCCGCACTCACTGCTGTGGTGGACCAAGCACCTGATCGAGCAACGCAAGCAGTTCAAAGCTCTGGGCCGCGGAACGCTCGAATTTCTGCGCCCGTCGAATCGGAAGGTGTTGGCTTTTTTTCGCCGCTATGAGGACGAGATCGTACTAGTGATCGCGAATCTGTCGCGCTTCCCGCAGCACGTAGAGCTCGATCTCGAGGAGGTGAAGGGCATGACGCCGATCGAGATTTTCGGCCGCGCGGAATTCCCGCCGGTGAACGATCAGCCCTATCAGGTGACGCTCGGCTCTTTGGGTTTCTATTGGTTTGCTTTTCAAGCCAGACATGCGCATCAGGAAAGCATCCAGACGCCGGCCACACCGTCTGGTTTACCCCTCATCGTGGTGGAATCGTGGTCCCAGGTATTTCAAGGCCGCAGCCTCGCGATTTTATTGCGCCGGCTTCCCGCGTACTTGAGAACGCGCCGCTGGTTCCGGGGCAAAGACCGGACAATCCGCAGCATCGACGTCGTGGATACCATTCCGATCCCGGATTCATCCGCTCAAATGCTCCTGGGGCAAGTAGAATACACGGACGGCGATCCGGAGATCTATGTGATGCCTGGATCGGTGGCGACGGGTGAGGCTGCCGAACACGTGAAAGACAAGCTGTCGGATGTCTCCGTGGCCCAATTGCACGCAGAGGACGGGACGCGTGGTGTTCTTTACAGTGCGATTTTCGATCCTGCCTTCGGCAATGCGCTATTTAGCGCTATTTTGCGGCGGCGGCGTTTTCGAGGACGATCCGGCGAATTGGTTGGCTCACACACGCGCGCCTTCCGCGCCGCCTGGGGAGAGAGCCATCCCGATCTGGGGCCCGCGGTGTTGAAGGCCGAACAATCGAACACGTCCATTGCTTTTGGAAATCGATTCATCCTGAAGATCTATCGCCACGTGGAGCCCGGCATCCACCCGGAAGTGGAAATGGGGACCTTCCTCACGGAGAGAAACTTTCCTTACAGCGCGCCTCTCACTGGCGTCATCGAATACCGCGCCAATAACGGCGACGCCATCACCATCGCCACGCTGCACGCATTCGTGCAAGATCAGCAGGGCGACGTGTGGACCTACACGCTGGACTCACTCAGCCAGTTTTTCGAAGCGGCGCTGGCCCGCAAGGAAAGCGACTTCACCGTTCCCGACGGCAGACATCATCCGTTCGACCTGCGCAATGTCGAGCTTCCGGCGCACGCGCATGAATCTATCGGCAGCTATCTGGACGCGGCCCATCTGCTCGGCGAGCGAGTGGCGGATCTGCACACGGCGCTCAGTTCGGATGCATTCGATCCCCAGTTCGCGCCCGAGCCGCTCACCGACCATTACCGTCAGTCGATATTTCATGGTTTGCTGGGTCTGTCCACGGAAACTTTTCAGCTTTTGCGGCAGCGTCTGAAATCACTGCCATCCGCGCTCGAAGCCGATGCACAAAAAGTGTTGGACGCACGCGAAGACCTACGAGCGCGCGCGCGTCTGATCTCGGAGCGCCGCATCACAGCCTCACGCACCCGCCTGCACGACGATCTGACACTGAACCGCGTGTTGCACACCGGCAAGGACTTCGTGTTCATTGGCTTCGATGGCACCAGCGATCGCACCCTGGGCGGGCGAAGGATCAAGCGGTCGCCGCTGCGCGATGTTGCCAGCATGCTCTTGTCATTCCAATATGCGGCTCAGGCTGTTTTCCTGGATCAACTCCCGGGTGTGACGCGGCGGCCGGAAACCGCGAGTACGCTCGAATTCTGGTCGCGTTACTGGTCAGACTGGGTGTCGGCTGCCTTTCTGAAGGGCTATCTGGATTCTCTTGGCCAAAGCCCGCTCATTCCGCAAAATGAGGCGGACTTGCGACTGCTGCTGGACCATTGTCTTCTGGAACAATCACTCGAAAGGGCTAGTGAGGAGCTTGACGAACGGCCGGAGTGGGTGCGAGTGCCTCTTGGGATGTTGCTGCGAATTCTCGAATCGCCGCTTCCGTAGCCGTTCGGCGGCCTGAAATCTATTGTGCTGTTTGGAGTCAATGAAAGAGGGGACTTTGATCCTTCGGGGTGGAGTACATTATGAAGCGCCGCGAAACGCAGCCAGTCTACACGCCTTCGGCCACTTATCGCCTGCAGTTCAATAAGGGGTTCACATTCGACGACGCTACCGCCCTGGTGGATTACCTGGAGGAGCTCGGGATCACGGACATCTACGCGTCGCCCTTTCTGATGGCGCGGCCGGGAAGCAGTCATGGATACGACGTTACCGATCAGTCTCGATTCAATCCGGAGATCGGCGACCAGGCATCGTTCTTGCGGCTTTCTGGCGGGCTCGAGAGCCGCGACATGGGGTTGATTGCCGACGTGGTGCCCAATCATATGTGCATCACGCATCCCTCCAACGCATGGTGGTGGGATGTGCTGGAGAACGGCCCCAGCAGTCCCTTTGCCCGGTATTTCGACATCGATTGGCATCCTCCCAAGGAGGAGCTGGTCAACAAAGTTCTGTTGCCCTTGCTCGGCGATCAATACGGCCGCGTGCTGGAGAATCAGGAAATCCAGATCGCGTACGGCGACGGGCAGTTTCACGTATCCGTTTACGACCTCCCGTTGCCGCTCGCGCCGCGAACCTGGACCATGCTTCTGGAACCGGCCGTAGCCAGGCTGCGCGAGAAGCTGGGCGCGGATCATGAACACCTCGCCGAGATGGAAAGCATCGTTACCGCTCTGGGCCATCTGCCCGGCCACACGGAAACCGACGATGCCAAGATTCGCGAGCGGCAAAGGGAAAAGGAGATCGTCAAGCGCAGGCTGTCGGGTTTGCTGGACCGAAGCCAGGAAGCCGTGGAAGCGATCGACGCATCCTTGGCCGAAATCAACGGCCGGCGCGGCGAACCCCGCAGCTTCGATCGCCTGGAGCGGCTGCTCGAGAGCGAAGCGTATCGCCTGAGCTTCTGGCGCGTTGCGATGGACGAAATCAATTACCGGCGTTTCTTCGACATCAACGATCTGGCGGCCATTCGCGTGGAAGATCCCGAGGTTTTCTCCGCGGTGCACGCTCTGATTTTCGATCTGGTGCGTCAGGGCCACATCCGGGGGCTTCGTATCGATCATCCCGATGGGCTCTTCGAGCCCGAGAAATACTTCCGCTATTTGCAGGATGCCTGCCGAGCCTTCGCCGCCGCTTCCAACGGACATACCCAGAATGGTCAGAGAAAGCCGGACGGAAACAAACGGACATTCTACATCGTGGCCGAGAAGATCCTAACCGGCAACGAACCCCTGCGAACCACGTGGGCGCTCGAGGGCACCTCCGGCTATAGCTTTCTTAACCTGGTGAATGGCCTCTTTGTGGATCACTCCAAAGAGAAGGCGTTCCAGCAGCTCTATCGCCGCTTCACTGGATGGAGCATGCCGTTCGACGATCTGGTGTGCGACAGTAAGCGGCTCATCCTGCAAGTGGCCATGTCGAGCGAATTGAATGTTCTGGCCCGGCGGCTGGATCATATTTCCGAACACCATCGCTGGTCCCGCGATTTTACGCTGGAAAGCCTGCGGGATGGGCTGCGCGAAGTGCTGGCGGCGTTTCCGGTCTATCGCACCTACGTTCGCAGCGACCAGAAAGAGGTGGACGCGCAGGACCGGCGGCAGGTGAATATCGCAATTCGAGAAGCCAAGTTGCGCAATCCCGCCATCAGCGAATCGGTGTTCGATTTTATCCAAAGCGTTCTGTTGCTGGAGCATCCCAACGGTGTGGACGACGCGCAGAGTGCCGAGCGGCAAATGTTCGTGATGCGGTTCCAGCAACTTTCTTCGCCCGTCATGGCCAAGGGTGTGGAGGATACGGCATTCTATCGATATTATCCGCTGGCGTCTTTGAACGAAGTGGGCGGCGATCCAGGGCGCTTTGGTGTTTCGTTGAATGCCTTTCATCGGCGGAATCTGATTCGCCGCGAGTTGTGGCCTAACGGCATGAGCGCCAGTTCCACGCACGACACCAAGCGCGGCGAAGATGTCCGTGCGCGCATCAACGTGCTTTCGGAGACTCCCGTGGAATGGAACAGAGCCATTCGCCGCTGGCGGGATCTGAATAGAGTAGCCAAAACCAAAGTGGATGACCGTCACGCGCCAGACGCCAATGAAGAATACCTGCTGTACCAAACGCTGGTTGGCACGTGGCCCCTGTATCCGATGAATGCCGAGGAGCATGCGGCCTACGCTCGAAGAATCGAGAGCTACATGCAGAAGGCGCTGCACGAAGCCAAAGTCCATACCAGCTGGGTGAATCCCAACAGCGAGTATGAACGGGCGGTGAGCAAGTTTGTGGAGCGCGTACTGGACCCCTCACCCGGCAACCTGTTTTTGGAGGAACTACGCCAGTTTCAAGCGCCCGTTGCCAGGGCTGGAATGTGGAACTCGCTCGCACAACTAGTGCTCAAAATCGCCTCACCGGGCGTGCCGGATTTTTATCAGGGCAACGAGCTTTGGACCTTCGATCTGGTGGACCCCGACAACCGGCGTGCCGTCGATTATGCCGTGCGCCGAAAGATGCTGTCCAGCTTGCGCGCGCCCGCCGCGCGGGATCGAGCCGCGATGGTCGATCGGCTGCGCGAGAATCCCTGTGACGGCGCCATCAAACTTTACGTCAGCAGCGAGGCTCTCCGTTTCCGCCGGGAGCATCGCGATCTGTTCGCGCAAGGCTCCTACACTGCCCTCTCCGCTGAAGGATGCCGCGCCCGCCACCTTGTGGCTTTCTCGCGTGGCATAGCGAATCAAACGCTGATCGCCGCCGTCGGCCGCTTCTTCCTGAAATTGTGCAACTCTCACAGTAAGCCCGTCGGGGATGTCTGGGGCAACACAGCCATCGCGCTTCCCGTGGAGAGTGAGCACCGACGCTTTCGAGATGTTTTCAGCGGCGAAACGATTACCGCCGAGGAGCGCGAAGGCGGCTTGTTTCTCCCAGTCAGCAAGGTCTTTTCGCGCTGCCCAGTCGCGCTCCTGTTTGCGGAGCGCGCGGGTTAATGGAGCACGGCGCAAACCCTCTCAAAAACGGAGGCGTCCAGTTTCGGGCTTGGGCTCCCGACTTGAGTTCACTAGCAGTTCAATTGTCCCAGGGACCGCCGCTCGCTATGCACCGCGCTGGCGAAGATTTTGAGTTGTCGGTTCCCGATGCCCGGCCGGGCGACACCTACTCATTCCTTTTTGACGACGGCCGGTTGCGCCCCGATCCCGTCTCGCGCTCGCAACCTTACGGTGTTCACGGTCCGTCTCGGGTGGTCGATCCCGATTCCTTCGTTTGGTCCGACCAGGATTGGAAGGGCATCGCGCTCTCCGATTACATACTGTACGAACTTCACATCGGCACATTTACGCCCGAAGGCACTTTCGCGGGCGCCATCTCGAAGCTCGGTCACTTGCAGGATCTCGGGATCACCGCCATAGAACTGATGCCCATCGGCGAATTTCCCGGCAAGCGAAATTGGGGCTACGACCAAGTGGATGTTTATGCTCCGCACTCGGCCTACGGAGGCTCAGACGGGTTGAAGGCCATGGTGGATGCTTGCCACCAAGCGGGCATTGCCGTGGTCCTGGATGTTATTTACAACCACGTTGGTCCGGAAGGCAATTACCTGGCGGAATTTGGGCCTTATTTCACCGATCAATACCGGACGCCGTGGGGCCGCGCCATGAATTTCGATGGGCCAGGCAGCGATGGCGTTCGCCGCTTCGTCATCGAGAACGCGCTCTATTGGCTCACCGAGTATCACATCGATGCCCTTCGATTGGACGCAATCCACGGGATTTTCGACTTCAGCGCGCGCCATATTCTGGCTGAACTTCGCGACCGCTTTCATGAACAAGCGGCGCGCCTGGGACGAGAGGCGTGGGTCATCGCCGAGAGCGATCTGAACGATGTTCGCGTCCTGAACCCCAGCGCATCAGGAGGGTACCGCTTGGATGCCCAGTGGCTGGATGATTTTCATCACTCAGTGCACACCTATCTGACCGGCGAAAATCGCTCCTATCTCGCCGGATTTGGCGAGTTACGGCATATTCAAAAGGCCATCACGGATGGTTTCGTTTACGACGGCTGTTATTCCTCGTTTCGGAAGCGCGACTTTGGAAGTTCCTCGCGAGCGTTGCCGGGGCATCGCTTTATCGCATTCATTCAGAATCACGATCAAATCGCAAACACCAGCCAGGGAGCCCGCTTGTCTCAGTTGGTCTCGCTCGATCAATACAAGATCGCGGTCGCGCTCCTGATGTGTACTCCCTACCTGCCCTTGCTATTTATGGGTGAGGAGTTTGCAGCAGCGAATCCATTCTTGTATTTCACCAGCCACGGCGATCCTGGCCTCGCGCGAGCAGTGAGCGAAGGCCGCCGGAACGAACATGCGGAACTCATTGTGTCCGGCGAATTCATTGACCCTCAGGCGCTCGAAGCTTTCGAACGATCGAAGATAAGCTGGAATTTAGCGGCTGACGACCGTCATGCCGGGATTCTCGATCTGTATCGCGAACTCATCGGATTGCGCAAACGTTGGCCGTGCCTTCACAATGGCCGCAAGGATCTGACGCGCGTCGAAGTGGACCCGCATGCCAAGTGGCTGCGCATGCACCGGGCCGATCCATCAGGCTCCCGGGCTACTTTGTTGTGCAACTTTTCAGATACCCGAATGGAACCTGATCTCGACCAAGCCACGCTTGCATTGTCGACTTCACCGCAGCCCGGCGCACCTTTGAGCGCGTGCCTGTTTCTGGCCAATCCCTAACCGCCCATCCCTACCGAAGGCGCTATGCCGACGCCGAAGGCGTTACGCCTTCGATGCAATGGTTCGCGATCTCGGGCGATCGCTGGTGGCGAAATCGGCTTTCGCCTCCGTGGTCGCGGATACGTCCTCAGCGCCAGTTTGCACTAGGATCTCGCGCGCCGACTTTACCCACTCGCGATCGTCGCAATGCACCGAAAGCAAGATTCCGCCTTTGCGGATACGGCCCTCATAGCGCTTAGCCTCATACTCGGGGGTTCCCAACCCGGCCAACGCGCCAGCCACTCCACCCAGCACGCCGCCGACGCCGATGCCGCTCAGCATGGCCATAATGGGACCGGCGGCAACGAACAGCCCCAAGCCCGGAATGGCCAGCAAGCCGACTCCAGCGAGCCATCCCAGAATACCGCCCACCACGGCGCCGCCTCCCGCACCTGCCGCTGTGCCTTCGGGAGCTTTCGTATTCCGCTCCAGGGCCAAATCCTTAGTGCCCGTATTGTCTGGGAACAGGATCGATATATCCGTGCTGCGAAACCCTGCCAGCTTCAATCCGTGAACCGCGTTTTCCGCGTCCAACTGGCTTATGTATATGCCGAACACAACTCTGTTTTTTGCCGACATGACCGACTCCTTGTCCCTCGGTAGAAGTAATGCGTGCAGCGACACCATCCCCTCCCACCAGGGACGCGGTTCCCGGCACGCGATCTTAACGCTACTTAATCCGGAAGCAAGCGGATGGCCGTTCAAATTCGTAGGGTTCTGGCGGTTGATCGTATAGAAAGTACCTGCTTAGACGCACTGCGGGGAAAATTCTTCCTGCTTCTAACAGTTTGCTTAGAAGCCCTCCTCATCTGCGAACCGCAGGCGTGGGCGCCTACGCTACACGGGTTGTCAACGACATGAGTGTGCCCGTGTAGGGCGGACTTCAGTCTGCCGGGTTTTTCAGCAACCTGGTAACGGTATCAACAATCCCGATAGTACTCTATCGCCGCCACGCGTCTAACCGAATGGATATGCAAAAAAGTTCTGGGTTCAAGATCACCAGCCTGCTCAAACCTCATTGGAAGCTGCTCACCGTCGGCTTCCTGGCAGTTCTGGGCGAGGGTGTGGCAAACCTTCTCGAACCTTGGCCGCTAAAAGTGGTTCTCGATAACGTGCTCCGCTCCAAGCCCACCCAGGGCTGGTTGAACTCTTGGATTTTGGCGTCATTTGGGAATGACAAGCTGGGTGTGCTGAAGTTCGCCGCGCTCGCCGTACTCGCGATCGCCGCACTGGGCGCGGGCTGCTCGTATGTCGAGAAATACGTCACCACCAGCGTCGGCCAATGGGTGACGCACGACTTGCGCCGGACGCTTTATTCGCACATCCAGCGTCTTTCGCTGGCCTATCACGACCACAAACAAACGGGCGATCTCATCAGCCGCGTCACCGGAGATATCGACGCCATTCAAAGCTTCATCGTCTCGGGACTTCTGGATGCCATGATCAACAGCCTCACATTGGTCGGCATGTTGGGCGTGATGTTGTATCTGAATTGGAAGTTCACGCTCATCGCGCTCTCGGTAGCTCCGTTTCTATTTCTAGTGGTCTTCTCCTACACCCGCCGCATCAAGAAAGCCTCGCGCGAGGTCCGCAAGAAAGAGGGCGAAATCGTATCGGTAATGCAGGAGGTGCTTTCGTCCATCCGCGTCGTCAAAGCCTTCGCCCGCGAGGATTACGAGCAAAGGCGCTTGGAAGAAGAGAGCCTGGAAGGCGTCGAGATCGGATTGCGGGCGCGATCGCTGAAGGCCAAGCTGTCCCCGCTGGTGGAGGTGATCGTAGCCGTTGGCACCTGCCTGGTGCTGTGGTTTGGTGCGCGCATGGTGCTGAGTGGAGCGCTCTCCGCGGGATCGCTGGTGGTGTTTATCCTCTATCTCGGCAAGATGTACAAGCCCATGCAGCAGCTCTCCAAGATGACGGATGCTTATTCCAAGGCGGTGGTCGGGTATGAACGCATCCGTGAGGTTCTCGACACGCACAATGAGATCAGAGATCTGCCTGGAGCGCGCCGCGCGCCGCAGTTCCAGGGCGCAATCGATTTCCGGGACGTGAGTTTTGCATACGAGCCCGCCACGCCGGTTCTGAACGATGTCACTTTCCAAATCGAGCCAGGGCAAGTGGCAGCGCTGGTTGGCCCTACCGGCGCCGGCAAAAGCACCATCATCAGCCTGATCCCGCGCTTCTACGATCCAACGTCCGGCGTGGTGAAAGTCGACGGCCAGGACGTTCGCCGCTTCCAGCAGAAATCCCTACGCCAGCAAATCAGCTTCGTGCTCCAGGAAACGCTGCTGTTCCACGGGCCGATCTGGAATAACATCGCATACGGAAAGCCCGAAGCAACCCGCGCTGAGATACTGCGCGCGGCGGAATTAGCCAACGCGCACGAATTTATCGACAAGCTTCCGGATGGCTACAACACGATTCTCGGTGAGCGCGGCGTCACTCTTTCCGGCGGCCAGCGGCAAAGGATTGCCATCGCCAGGGCCATCATCCGCAATACCCCGATACTGATCCTGGATGAGCCCAGCTCCGGCCTGGACGCGGCTTCGGAGAAGCTGGTCTTCGAGGCGCTAGATCGTTTGATGGAGGGTAAAACGTCCATCGTGATCGCGCATCGGCTCTCCACCATTCGCCGGGCGAACACCATTTTTGTCGTGGATGCGGGAACCATCGTCGAGCGTGGGACGCATGATTCGCTGATGCGCGCGGCGGGACTGTACTCCCAGCTGCACCACATCCAGTTTCAATCGGAAGAGCCGCTGCTCATTGAGCCGCGCGCCTGAAGGGAGCATTTTAGAGGCGCTGCAGCTCCTTGACTCGCTTCTGGAACTCGACTGCGAACTCATCCATATCCAGTCCTTCATATCCGGCGGCGCGAAACGCATCACGAATCTGATCCTGCGACAACTGGCCCAGCAGATCGCCGATCCAGCGCGCGGTCTGACGAGGAATGTCGTCGCCGATCCACCTCATGCCCACCCGGCTGAAATACTCATGCGGATTGAAGGCCACGATCATTTCGGGCCGGCTGGGCACGTCGAAATCGACGGTGGTAGGTCCCACCTTCTTAATGAATGTCGATCTGGCGTACGAGTACAGGTTACCCTTCGACTTGGTGTGTGAAAGCTCGCGCCCGGTGGTGCCAAAGCTCGCGCCCAAATCGCTTACCTCGTATTCGCGCGTGTCACCGTTCTCGTCGCCTTTCTTAAAGTCCCGAATGGCGTTGTTCTCTTCCTTCAGATCCCAATTGTTGAGGACGGCCATCATCACGCGCAGGCCGTCTAACTCGCGCGTGCCGGCGAACGGATTGTCGCGCCAGCTCCAGGTCCCCACTTTCTTCCCACCCTCGCGCTTGAGCCGCACGTTGCGCATCACCCCGCCTGGTTCGATTAAATCCTGACCTCGATGGACGTGTGCCGGCATCCCGTTCACCTGAACGTTGGGCAGGAAGTAATCTTCGTCGGTGTGGTATCCCACGGCCCAAACAAAACGGGAGGCGGCTGTTTCCGGCCGCGCTTCCACGCCGAGCTTGATTTTCCACTTCACGCCGTCTGGATCGCGAACGTCGTACTTGGGATTGCTGCCATCCAGGTCTTCGCTTTCAAAGGTGAAGGGGCCGTGCGGGGCGTGCTCCTGCCCGCCTCGTCCATAGAACAGGTTTTCTGAGGAAATGTCTTTCGGGGCGCGCCACAAAGAAGTAACGGACGTCTCGGTAATTTCTCCTGCCACGCCGGCCGCGATGTAACTTTTTTGCGCGATTGCCGCCGGTGTTGTCACCGCCACCGCGGCCAGCCAAACCATCGTAAGTCTCTTTGCGCTAACGCTCATAAGGGTCCACCCCCGAAATGGCCTTCATCTTGATTAAGCAAGAGTGATGCCAGGCAAATTGAAACTTCTGGTGCAACCCGGCGACGGGGTGGAGCCGATTGTGGACGCCATTGACCGGGCCAAGAACCGCGTAGAGATCGCCATCTTCCGCTTCGACCGCTGGGAGATCGAAAAGGCGTTGGCGAACGCCGCGGCCCGGGGAGTTTTTGTGCACGCCCTGATCGCGTACACCAATCGAGGGGGAGAGAGGAATCTTCGGAAACTTGAAATGCGGCTGCTGGAGGCCGGGATTACTGTGGCGCGCACCGCGGACGACCTGGCGCGGTACCACGACAAGTTTCTGATTGTCGACCGCCGGGAGCTGTTTCTGCTGTCTTTTAACTTTACGCACTTGGACATCGATCACAGCCGCTGCTTCGGGTTGGTAACCAGCAACGCAAAACTAGTCGCGGAGGCGGTGAGGCTTTTCGAAGCCGATACCAAGCGCCAGGCTTACGTGCCAGCGCTTGCGACGTTCGTGGTTAGTCCTGTGAACGCGCGCAAGCAGCTCGCGGCGTTTTTGCGGGGAGCGAAGAAGCAGTTGCTCATCTACGATCCTGAAATCAGCGATCCCGCTATGTTGCGTTTACTGGATGCTCGAGCGCAAGCCGGCGTGGATATCCAAGTGATTGGCCGGGTGAGCCAAGCGGACTCTAAGCTCGCGGTTCGCAAGTTGTGCATGCGCCTGCACACCCGCACTATTATCCGGGACGGCAGACAGGCTTTTGTTGGCAGCCAGAGCCTGCGCGAGATGGAGCTCAGCGGCCGCCGCGAGCTGGGAATTATCTTCCGCGATAAGAAGATCGTCGCAAAGCTCGCCCAGCTCTTCCACGAAGATTGGGATGCCATCGAGCGGGTTCCTGAGCCGGCAGCGCTACCGGAAGCGGATCCAACCGAAAAGGTTGCCAAGCGGGTGGCGAAGGCCATTGCTAAGGATCTCCCGCCGGTAACTCCAGTGCTCCGAGTATTGGTCCGCGAACTCGCGGGCGACACTGTCGATATGCAGATCGACAGCGCTGTGGTGGAAGAGACCGTCAAAGAGGCGGTGAAGGAAGCGGTTCGCGATGCCGTGGAAACGGTCGTCGAACAAAACGGCGTCCAAAATGGCGCGTCACCATCCCACCGTTAGCGGTCTCTAATCGGCAGCGGGTGTGTCACCCTAGAATCGGAGGAGCCAATGGCAATCAATCCCGCCGCTGGTCAGCCGGCGCAGCCGAGCAATCTGGTCAACGTTCCCCGGCTGGTTACGGCCTATTTTGCGGACCGTCCTGATCCGAAAATTCCCGAGCAGCGCGTGACGTTCGGGACGTCGGGCCATCGCGGATCTGCGCTTCATCGAGCCTTCAATGAATGGCACATCTTAGCGGTGACGCAGGCCATTTGCACCTATCGCAAAGAGAAGGGAATCGACGGGCCGCTGTTCCTGGGCATCGACACCCATTCGCTTTCCGAGCCCGCCTTCGCGAGTGCGATGGAGGTGCTTGCGGCTAACGAAGTTCACGTCCGCATCGCTCCCAACGCCGCGTACACGCCCACTCCGGCTGTTTCCCGCGCCATAATTAATTTCAATCGAGACAGAAAAACGGGACTAGCGGACGGCATCGTGGTCACTCCGTCGCACAATCCGCCAGAGGACGGAGGGTTCAAGTACGATCCTCCGCACGGCGGACCGGCCGACACCGACATCACCGGTTTCATCCAGAAGCGTGCCAACGAACTGCTGGAAAACGGCTTGAACGGAGTGAAACGCACCCTTTTTGAGAAGGCCCTGCGCGCGTCCACCACGGAAACGCACGATTTCATGTCCGAGTACGTCGCCGATCTCAGTCAGGTGATCGACTTCGATGTGATTCGTGGCGCGAAGTTGAATCTGGGGGTTGATCCCTTGGGTGGCGCGAGCGTGCACTATTGGGGGCCCATCCGCGATCGCTATGGGTTGAATTTGACTGTCGTCAACGAAGCCGTCGACCCCACCTTCCGTTTCATGACGCTCGATTGGGATGGCCGCATCCGCATGGACCCGTCGTCTCCTTACGCCATGCGCCGCTTGATCGCCTTGAAGGACAAGTTCGATGTGGCATTTGCCTGCGATACGGATGCCGATCGCCATGGGGTGGTTACGCGCAGCTCTGGCCTATTGCCGCCCAATCATTACCTCGCGGTGTGCGCACACTACCTCTTCGCCAATCGCACCGGATGGCGTAAGGATGCGGCGGTCGGTAAAACCGTGGTCTCGAGCAGCATGATCGATCGTGTGGCCGCGAAGCTCGGCCGGAAAGTGTACGAAGTCCCAGTTGGATTCAAGTGGTTCGTGAACGGCCTCCTCGGCGGATCGCTCGGCTTTGGGGGTGAGGAGAGCGCGGGCGCTTCCTTCCTCTGCCGCGACGGTTCGCCATGGACCACCGATAAAGACGGCCTCATCCCGGCGCTCCTTTCAGCGGAAATCACTGCTCGCGTGGGCCGCGACCCCGGTGAAATCTACGCGGAGCTGGAGCATGAGTTCGGCGTGTCGTCGTATGAACGCGCCGATGCCGCGGCCAACGCGGATCAGCGCGCCGCGCTCGCCAGGCTCTCAGCCCGGGACATCACCGTCACCGAACTTGCCGGTGAGAAGATCCAGAACATTCTGACGTCCGCGCCTGGCGATGGCAATGCCATCGGCGGCATCAAGGTAATCGCCCAAAGCGGCTGGTTCGCGGCACGGCCGTCAGGCACCGAAGACGTCTACAAGATCTACGCCGAGAGTTTTCTCGGGGCCGATCACCTTAAAAAGATTCAGGAAGAAGCTCAGGCCATGGTGGGCGCAGTGTTGGACGCCGGCGCGCTGAAACTCTCCGCACCATAATTCAATAGGTCGCCGATTCGTTCCACGCTGATGTCGGCCGGCGGGTATTTCTTGAACACTTCGGGATCGTGCGCATAATGTCCTTGCCGCACGAAAACAGTGGTCACGCGCGATTGCCAAATCTGCTTGATCGCGTCCAGGATGCGCAGCTTGTCGTCCACCAGGACATAATGATCGGCCGGATAGCGCTGCTCCACGTCCGCGAGCTCTTGCTCTTTGTGGATGTAGATCAGCACATTGCCCTGGAACAGTTCGAAGAGCCCTGAGCGATAGACTTTGTGCGGTTGGAAAACAACGTCGCCATCCGAAAGGATGACAGGCTCTCCCCACTGCCCCACGTGTTCCACCGCATCTACCGAATTCGGAAACAGGCGATTCGCGAAAGGATAGCCCATCAGAAAATACGAGACTGCCAGCAGATTTGGATCGTGAGGATAATCGAAGCGATAACGCTGCAGCGCTCCTAAATAATCCGCGTATCCCAGTTCGGACCGAATCTCTTCAAAGCGCTGCCAATACCGTTGGTTGCGTTCGGGGCCTACTTGCGCGTTGAGATGGCGCTTAAGGTCCGCCGTCACGTGGTCGTTGTCGAGCAGCGTGTTGTCTACGTCGAAGAGGAAAACTGTTTTCTTATCCGGCATGATTGATCCTACACCGGCTGCACATGCTGCCGGTTGGTCCGGTCGGCCGCTATGGTCACTTGCATGTCGCGCGCCAGATGCACCACTTGCTGCACCAGGCTTCTGCGCGATAAGGCCGGCCACTGGCTGGGCTGCGGCCGGGTAAGGAACAGGTGCGTGACGCCGTTCAAATGTGCGAACTCCACCAGCGTCTTGGCCACGTCTTGCCCTTGTAAGATGCGCGTCTCGATGTGCAAGTTGCGCGCGAAGTTCAAGTGATGTTCCACCATTTCGCGCTCCTGAGGCGGCACGTCATGTAAATCGATCTCGCGGGAAACTGCCACGGCGAAACAGTCCGCATGCAGATAGTCGGCCACGCGCTTGCCCCGGCGGATCAGCATGGCGGTGGATGGTTCCGGCGTTACCAGAATCAGAATCCGGTCGGCGTTGTCTGAAGTAGCTTCGGCCTCGTCGCGATACCCGGGTTCCGGTTCAAATCCGGGAGCGTCGTAATCCACTTGCCGGATTTCGACCTCGTGCGCCGTCTGCCGCAGAGCCAGTTCGCGCAACACCACCAGCGTTGATTCCTGGAAGAAATTTTCGAGCGCCTTCTGAGCTTTTTCCTGCGAGTAGACCACTCCGCGAGCCAGCCGGTTTAACAGGGCGCGCGGCGTCAGATCCACCATCACCACTTGGTCGGCCTGCTGCATCACCCAATCGGGTATGGTCTCGCGAACGCGAATCCCGGTAATGTTCCAGATCTGGTCATTCAGACTTTCCAGATGCTGGATGTTCATGGTGGTGAGAACATTGATCCCGGCGTCCAGCAAGGTCTGCACATCCTGCCAGCGCTTCAGCCGGTCGGAACCTGGCACGTTGGTGTGCGGAAATTCGTCGACGACGCAAAGTTCGGGACGCCGGCGCAGGATGCCGTCGGTGTCCATCTCTTCGAAGAGGCCGCCACGGTAATCGATCTTGCGGCGCGGAATTACCTCCAGGCCATCCGTCTTGGCGATAGTGTCCTTGCGGCCGTGCGGCTCGAAGTAGCCGATCACCACGTCTACACCCGCGCTTTTCGCGGCCTGCGCCTCTTCCAGCATCTGATACGTTTTGCCGACGCCGGCGGCGTAGCCCAGAAAGATTTTGAGTTTGCCAGCGGGAGGACGATCGGGCATGGTTTACTTGGATAGCTTCAGTGGGGGAACACTCGCACGTCGATGTCGTTAGCGCCACGGATCAACCGGTCGAGCGGCGTGCCGGTGAACCGTTCCCACCATTGCTCGCGCGTGCTGTGCCCGACAAAAATCTGTGTGACGCCGTGTTCATGCGCGAACTTCAGCAGCGTCTCAATGGGGTCCTGTCCGTCCAGAATCTCGATGCGGGCGTGGGCGGCGCGCGCGATGGACAGGTTGCGCTCTAAAGCCTCCTGATCGCCGGCGGAAATTTCGGCCTGCCGCACGTAGGCCACGGTGAGATCGCCATGAAACCGGTCCGCATTGCGCTTTCCGCTCGCGATCATGGGCGCGGCATTGGCTCGCGGCGTGATACAAACCAGGATCCGTTCCTGCGCTCCAAACGTTTGTGCGATGCCGTTGCGCTGCAGGTACGCTTCCAGCTGCTTGTCCACTACATCGGCCGCCAGCAGCAACGCGATTTCGCGGAGTTCGGAAAGCTTTTGCTCCGGTCCGCCCGACCCACTTCCTAGCTGGCCGTCCCGTGCAATACACATCTCCGGCGGCGCATCCACCACCACGATCTCATCCGCCGAATTCAAGAAACTGCGCGGCACGGTTTGCGTCACTTGCTTGCCCGTGATGCGCGTCACGCGCTCCCGCAGGTCGTCGATATATTGAATATTGATGGAAGTTATGACGGAGATGCCCGCGTCGAGAAGTTCGTTTACATCCTCCCAGCGGCTGGCGTGCGGCCATCCGGCCGGGTTGTCGTAAGCCAATCCGTCCACCAGGCAAACGCTGGGGTGGCGTTTGAGAATGCCGGGAGTGTCCATCACGTACACGCCGTCGATTTCGCGTAGCGGCACAACCTCCAGCTTGTTCAGCACCGCTTCGATGTCCAGCGAGGTCTTGGGCTGGATGGCGCCTACCACCACGTCCTGGCCGCGTTCTTTGCGCCGCCTGCCTTCGTCCAGCATGCGATAGGATTTGCCGACTCCTGAGGCGTAGCCCAGGAATACCTTCAGCCGCCCGCGGCGCTCGTAATCCTCTTCCGCCTGTACCTGTCGCAACAATTCTTCCGGACTACGGCGTCGAATCGCGCTGGGCATGGATCACTTCTATTATTGCGCGGTGCCGCGCCAAATCGTCAAAAGATTAGGCTTTAGTGAACGCTCGGGGACGACTTCGGACGGGCGAACCGCGCTTGGTCCACGCGCACGTGCAGCACCCGCGACGTAGTAACCGGCCGGCGCTCGTTCAGCACAAACATCAGGCGCATTCCGCGCGCGATCAGGCCCAATTCCAATGCGCCTTCTTCATTCACGGAACCGTGCAGTTCGGCCGGCACCGGATCGGGACAGTAGTCCGGATGGCCGGAAATGCGGATCGCGTTCCCGCCCAGGCATTCGATCCGGTAATGGCGGCTCGTGGTCTCCACGTCGATGAAAGAACCGCGCGTCAGGTTCTTGCAATCGATAAATTCAGCGGATGTCATGGCAGCCCCTCCATTCTACTCGATGCCGTGAAATCGCCATTGGTCGCGGGTTTTATGCCCCCACGCTATGCTGAAAGGGCTGCATGGTGAAAGCACTCACACGACGATACGAACAGTGGATTCGGGACCGCGAAGAATACCTTTGTTTTCGCGCCACCAACCGGGTGGTGCGGGATTTTGAATGGGGTTTAGAGTGGACGCGGGATTGGCCCTGCGCCCGCCTGCATCCCAAGAATGGCCACACCCCGGAAGACTACGTTGCTCATCTGAACCACCTGGCGATTCAGGATAGCGACCAGTTCTATGGATATGAACGCCCCAGCGATTTTGAGCTGCGCGACGGCATTCTGCGTTTTCATTCGCCGGTACGGACGCCCCATCCCGAGAACAACCTGGTGCACGCGCAATGGTTTCCCGCACCCAACTCGAAGAAGGTCGTGGTCCTGCTGCCGCACTGGAACGCGCCCGTCGATGCTCATAATGCACTCTGCCGCGGTCTGGCGCGCCTCGGTATTTCCGCGCTCCGCATCAGCTTGCCTTATCACGATTACCGCATGCCGGCCGAGTTGACCCGCGCCGACTACGCCGTTTCCTCCAACATCTGCCGGACCATGGATGCCACGCGGCAAGCGGTGATCGACGTGCGCTGTTGTTTCGACTGGCTGGAAGAGCAGGGCTTCGAGCGGATGGGGATCGTCGGCACCAGTCTGGGTTCGGCCTACGCCTATTTGGCGACTACCCACGACCAGCGAATCTCGGTGAACGTGTTCAATCATTGCTCTACCCACCCGGCGGACGTTGTGTGGTCCGGCCTTTCCACCCAGCACATTCGCCAGAGTCTGGAAGAACATATCGATCTGGAGGGGCTACGGCAGGCCTGGATGGCCGTGGCGCCGGTGAATTTTTTGGAAAAGTTCGTGGCCAAGAAGCACAAATCGTTATTTATTTACACCAAGTACGATACTACTTTCCCGCCCGACCTTTCGCGTGCGGTGCTGGCCAAAATGAAGGAACTCGGTGTGGATCATAAGGTGGTGGTGCTGCCCTGCGGCCACTATACGCTGGGCGAAGCGCCCTTCAAATTTATCGATGGCTATCACATCTGTTCGTATTTGAAGCGAAATTTGTAAACGCTTGCTAACGCGTGCGGGTCAGAGCGTCTTGTCTTTCGCGTAGCATAGCTTGTCCAGTTTACATTCGGCACACTTGGGCTTGCGCGCCACGCACAGCGCGCGGCCGTGATAGATGAGTTGCAGCGGGAACTCGAACCATTTCTCGCGCGGGATGATCTTCATCAGGTCCTGCTCGATCTTTACGGGGTTGGTGTTCCTGGTGAGGTCCAGCCGTTGCGCATTGCGCTGAACGTGTGTGTCCACCACAATCCCCGCGTGGACCTTGTACCAGCCGCCCAGGACGACATTCGCGGTTTTTCGCGCGGCGCCCGGAATGGTTAGCATCTCGTCCATCGTCTTGGGGATCTCGCCGCCGAAATCGGCCAGGATTTTGCGGGCGGCGCCAATTACCGACTTAGCCTTGTTGTTAAAGAATCCCGTAGAACGGATCTCGACGGCAAGTTCCGCCTGGTTCGCCGACGCGAAGTCCTGGATGGTGGGATATTTCTGAAACAGGCCAGGCGTCACTTCGTTGACGCGCTTGTCGGTGCACTGCGCCGACAGGATGGTGGCCACCAGCAGTTGCCAGGCATCCCGATGCTGCAAAGGCACGGTAGGATGTGGATACATTTCATCCAGGATCTTGAGAATCTTGCTCACGCGCGTGGCGCGTTCGGCTGCGGTTTTGGGTTTTGGAACTTGCTTCGGCGGGGTTGCTTGCGGCGTGGCTTTTTGGGGCACGCCGCTATCATCGCACGGAGCGTGGGGCTTATTGACGAGCCACCAGGACTTCGGTGCGCAAGGACTGCCAGTCGGGAATGGCCGATGGTTGGATGGAAGGGTCCAGTTCCACGCGAACTTCCTTCGATTGGTTAGGCCCCAGGGAAGCAACCGCGCTAGAGACCGTGAACAACGGCGGGTCTTCCAGCGCTTCCACCGAGCGAACCGCGATGCGAATGTTCAAGCCGGTGAGTTCGCTCGCTGAGTGATTGATGACAATGTACTGAACCTGCGGCCTCTTGTTTGGCCCCAGGACAATGCGGACGCCTGCCACTTCCACGAACCTGGTGGCTGGGTGCTCTTCCACCACTCGGGCGCGGGGCGAAGGTGCAGCCTTGACTGTTGCCACTGGCGGCGCTACGGAAGCCGCCTTGGTATCGCCGGTCTTGGAATCACGATCCTGCATGATGTACTGGAGCAAACTAACAACGGCGAAGATGACGACGACGGCTACGATCAGGTTGACCAGCCAGGAGGACCATCGCTTATTCTTGCCCGGTAAGCTCGCAGTTTGGTGAAAGTTGAGAAGCTGCGGCGGAAGGCTGGGACCGGCCAGTGTCGGCGGCTGTGGTCCCGCGGTCACTGCTGCTCGCGCGACCCTCTCCGGCGGTATTGCGGTGAATTGAAACTTCTGCGACCGCATCCACTGATCGGCGGGAGGCGCGGGCGCTCTGACGATTTCCGAGGGAGCGGACAGCAGGCATGCCGCGGGCTTTTCGCGGAAGGAAGCGTGAATGGCGTCGATGGCCGCCCGATCGAACTCCTCGGCGCTGGCGCGCAGCGCGCTCAGCAGCTCCACCAGCGACGCCCCGCTCAGTTTTACTTCGGAGGACACGAGCGACGGCTGGCTTGGCTTCGTAGCCAGCGGCACCGCAGCAGCATTCATGGACCGGGCGTCGCCCGATGGAGCCGCTGGTTTCAGCGCAACGCTGTCCAGCTTGGAAAGACTGCCGAGCGCCAGGCCGCTGTGATTTGTCCCCGCTAATTCCACGCGCACAAACGCGATGGATTGACGGCGCGATGGCAGCGGTTCCCCAGACTGACGGATGGCTCCGGATTTGCCACGCGCGGCCTCGAAACTGATTTCGCCGGCTGGCGTGGGGCCGGCCGCGGCCAGGCCAAATTCCGCCCGGGTAGGCGCCGTAACGATGGAAGCCGACGGAGACGACAAGCGGGCCGGTACCGGTGCCAGCGACAGCTTTGCTGGTTCGACGCGGCCTGGGCGAGCTGGACGCACGGCAAGGTCATCGAGCGACGCTAGTTCGGTGAACAGCGCGGGTTCCCGAGGGGCCTCTTCCACGGAAACTGCCGAAGCTTCATGTCTAACTGCCGCTTCATGTCTAACTGCCGCTTCATGTCTAACTGCCGCTTCATGTCTGGCCGGGGCCTCATGTCGGAGTGAGGCTTCATGTCCGTTTGCGGACGTGAGCAGTTGGCGTTGCGGAGGAGCCGTCGGCAGAGCCGTGGAAGGAGCCGTCAGCAGAGCCGTGGAAGGAGCCGTCAGCAGAGCCGTGGAAGGAGCCGTCAGCAGAGCCGTGGAAGGAGCCGTCAGCAGAGCCGTGGAAGGAGACGCTTCAACGTGCTGCGCAAAGGAGAGCAGTTCCTGGCTGGCGCTACCGGTTGACTCGGCCGCGGCTTGGACCACGGTTGTCTCGGCCGCCTTCGGCTGCTCGGAAGGTGGTGCCGTACATGTCGGACATTCCCGGATGGCCGGCGAGCATTCGTGCCCGCACTCAGGACAAATCCAGTACAGCATATATATTCACTCTAGAACCAAAGTGCTTTTATATCTGTCGGTGACTCACCCTACCTTGTTCTAAGAGGGGCCTTAGGTTGCTAACTCACGGCACCTAAAGACATTGCCGCGTAAGACTCTATACTGAAAGGGCTTGGAGTTCTACCGCCAGATTTCACTCAGGCCGCATAAGGTCGGGATACTGGCAGGCAGCTTTAATCCGCCTACGATTGCCCATCTGGAATTGGCGCTTGCCGCCAGCCGCTGTGTGGATTTGATCTTATTCGCGGTCCCGCGGGTTTTCCCCCATAAGGGGTATTCAGGCGCGACGCTCGAACAGCGAATCGAAATGCTGGACGGCGCTGGACCCGCCATCCAGCATGAGATTGCGTCCACAGGGCAGGGATTGTTCCTCGACATTGCTCGCGAGTGCCACGAGCATTATGGCGGCCAGGTCAAGCTCTCATTCGTCTGCGGCAGGGACGCGGCGGAGAGGATTCTCCATTGGGATTATGGGCGTCCGGGGGTGGTTGAGCAAATGCTCGGCGAGTTTGAACTTCTCGTCGCGCCGCGTGGCGGACATTTTTCGCCGCCCGTGGAATACCGCCATCGGATCCACGCGTTGCCGGTGCGAAGTGGTTATGAAGAGGTATCGTCCACTGAAGTTCGGGAAAGGATTGCGCGGGGCGAGCCTTGGGAACACCTGGTGCCGGAGCGGATTCGGGCGCGAGTGAAGGAAATCTACTCGTGAAGCGACGTTTCTACTCGTGAAGCGACGTGTCTAGGAAAGCGCGTAACCGGTGGCTACGGCTGGGATGGCGCAGTTTCCTGAGCGCCTTGGCTTCGATCTGGCGGATGCGCTCACGCGTCACGGCGAAGTGCTGGCCCACTTCTTCGAGGGTGTGCTCGCTGCCATCCTGCAGGCCAAAGCGCATTTTGATGATCTTTTCCTCGCGCGGGCTGAGCGTCTTCAGCACCTCGGCCGTTTGCTCGCGCAGGTTCAGATTGATCACTGCTTCCGATGGCGACACCACGCGCCGGTCCACAATGAAATCGCCCAGGTGGGATTCTTCTTCTTCGCCTACCGGCGTCTCGAGTGAGATGGGCTCCTGCGCGATGCGTAGCACCTTGCGAACCTTGCCTACCGGCAGCTCCATCTTTACCGACAGCTCTTCGGTGGTTGGTTCGCGTCCCAGCTCCTGCTGCAGCATGCGCTGCGTGCGGACTAGCTTGTTGATGGTCTCGATCATGTGCACCGGAATGCGGATGGTGCGCGCCTGATCGGCAATCGCGCGCGTGATGGCCTGCCGCACCCACCATGTGGCGTAGGTGGAGAACTTGTAGCCGCGCCGGTAATCGAATTTGTCGACGGCCTTCATCAGGCCGATGTTGCCTTCCTGGATCAGATCCAGGAACTGGAGGCCGCGATTGGTGTAGCGTTTGGCGATGGATACCACTAAGCGCAGGTTGGCTTCAATGAGCTGCTTCTTGGCCGTTTCCGCTTCTTGCTCGCCGCGTTCGACGATTTGCAAGGTCCGCCGTAGCTCGGTGGCGCTGGCCCCGCAGTCTTCTTCCAACTGCTGTATGCGTTGGCCGCACTGGCGGAGTTCCTTCCGCAGATCGCGCGCGGGATGAGTACCGTTGGCGGGCTCTTCGAGCTTACGCTGGATCTTTGCGATCTCGCGCTCCAGCGGCTTCAGCTCTTCCACCGAACAACGCAGCCGCCCGGCCAGACTGCGCCGCACCGAAGTGCTGAACCCGATATTGCGGATGATGCGCGAGATCTGCACCATGTTGCGCGCCAAGCCGTAGCGCAGGCCGCGGTGCTGCTTGGGCTTCATCTGGCGGGACACGGCTTGCAGCTTCTGGCGGAACTGCAAGCTCTTCTTGTAATACTTCTCAATTTCGCCGATCTGGGCCAGCAGATCGTTTAATTGCCCGGTAAAGTCCTCATCGGTGATGACGAACTCGGGGAGCACCAGAACATCGCGGACGCTGGTAACGCCGCGCTGCAAATCCTCGCCCAGTTGGATGATCTCGCGGATCACCAGCGCCGAGCGCGAGAGTGCCTTGCGGACGGCCCACTGGCCACGCTCATTACGCTTGGCAAGTTCGATTTCACCCTCGCGCGTGAGCAGCGGCACAGTGCCCATCTCGCGCAGGTACATGCGGACGGGATCGTTGGTTTTGTCGCCTGTTTCCGGGGTGAGCTCGAGATCGCCGAAGTCTTCGGGCTCTTCTTTGGACTTCTCGAAGTCGAGCTTAGGCTCTTCCAGAATCTCGACGCCGGCGCTGTCGAGGTCGGTGAGCAGGTCTTCAAACTCGCGGCCAGAAGGGAAGTCTTCGGCGAGCAAGTCATTGACTTCGTCGTACAAAACGAATCCCTTTTCTTTGCCCGCTTCCATGAGATGCTTTATTCGGCCGAACTTTTCATTTGTTGCCACTGGCGCCCCGCTTACCAGCGAACCCTATTCAACCTGCGCAAAACCGAGGCCGGCGCAAAAGATTTTCTGGTGCGCGCCGTAGCCTCTGCGCTGAGCCCTGATCTTATTAGTGTACAACACCACTCACGGCCTTTCGGCTGCGTTTACGGAACTCGTCCCGTTCAGTCATCAGTGCGTTCAGGCGCATGGCCTCCTGAATATCACCGGCCTTCTCGGCCGCTCTGGCCTGTGCCCGGATACTGGCTACCTCAGATTCAGACTCCAGGGTTTTGAACTTCTCCAGGCAGTCCACCGCTACCCTCTGAGCCATCTGCTCTTCTAATCTGTCATCGGCAAAAACGGTCGACGACAATAGATCCCGGTCGGCGTCGGAAAGGCGCCCTTCCAGGTCCGAAAATCGAAACTCTTCCCCATCGGAATGCATTGCAAACAGGGCCTGAAACACGTTCTTGGACACGAACTGGTTTACCGCCGCCAAGCCGCTCAATTCGGGGATTACCTGTGCCCGGGCGTCCTCACTGGCGAGTAATGCATTGAGCAGTAGCCGCTCGGTGGCGGGGATCAGGGGACGCCGCGGCGCCGGCGTTGGCTCCGCCGCTCCCTTGCTGAAATGATCGCGTATAAGCTTCTCGTCCACGCCTAAGTAATTGGCTACGTCGTTGGCGACGGCAAAGCGCTCCAGCCGGTCGGCGATATTTTGGATGCGGGGCGCCAGGAACTTGAAGGCATCCATTCGTCCTTCCAGGGTTCGCATATCGAATTTTCGACGCGCCCGATCCGCCAGCCAATGGAAGTACACCGGCGCTTTTTCCAAACGCTGGCGATACGCCTCGGCTCCCGAAGCTTTCACATATTCGTCGGGGTCGAGATCGCCTTCGAGCTCCAGCACGCGCACCCGTAGTCCCTCGTCGAGCAACAATTGAATCGACTTCTCCGCCGCGTTGGCTCCGGCGGTGTCGGGATCGAAGTTCACCACAATGCGCTCGGAGTGGCCCTTCAGCACGCGCACCTGCGTATTGGTGAGGGCCGTACCGCAGCTGGCCACTACGTTGTGAACGCCCGCCGAGTAGACGCCAATGACATCCATGTAGCCTTCCACCAGCACCGCATATTCCTGGTTGCGAATGGCCTCTTTGGCGCGATGCAAATTGTACAGCACGTAGCTTTTGCGATAGAGCGCGGTTTCGGACGAGTTCAGATATTTGGGCTCTTCGCCCGCTCGCAGCGCGCGGCCGCCGAACCCGATCACTTTGCCGGCCGGGTTGTGAATCGGAAACATGAGCCGGCCACGGAAACGATCGTAGTAGCCGGTGCCCTCCTGTCGCTTGGCGACCAATCCGGATTGTTCCAGTTGCTCGGGAGAGAAGCGCGATTCAAACTGACGGACCAGCTGGCTGCCGGAGGGTTCCGAGAGCCCCAGGCCGAACTCGGCGATCTGCTCGGGAGATACATTGCGGCCGGCCAGATACTGGCGAGCCTGCGCTCCCGCCGGACCAGCGAGGTTGCCTTGGAACGTTCGCGCTGCCGTCTCATGCATCTCCAGCAGTGCGGCGCGGAGCTTCGCGTCCGGGTCCGCGTATTCGCGCTTCGGCATCGTCATGCCATTGCGTTCGGCCACCAGCTTGAGCGCCTCAAAAAAACTGATGCGTTCGATTTCCATGACGAACTTGAAGACGTCCCCCGTAACGTGGCAGCCGAAGCAGTAGTAAAACTGGTGGCTGGAATGGACGGAGAACGAGGGTGTCTTTTCGGTATGAAACGGGCACAGCCCGGAGTACCGCGGCGAGCCGCCCACTTTCTTCAGACGCACGTATTCTTCGATGACTTTAACGATATCGACGGATGATTTTACTTGCTCGGCAAAATCCATGTTCGTTGAGAACTGCCGTTGCCCTTGGGCACTGTCGCTCCTATAGTTACACACCGCGCGGCACTTTGGACGTATTGTGGCGCACGCACTCGTGCGTGCCGCGTCGCCACTCATGGCGATGCTGGGTCTTTCATTCATTGCGTTCACACGATTGTGAACGCGGCACGCTAAGAGCGTGCGCCACGCATTCCTTCCAGCAGTCGGGTGAACATTGGCTTCGGGCCGGCCAAGAAACAGCGTCCCGGACGCGCGACACTAAGTACGGATGCAGGTTCCCGATCCAAATATCATCGAGCGTGAAAATTTAGATGCCAGCGTCGGCGAGGTTCCGAACGCGGATGCAGTGTTCATAGTGTGGGCTGGCGATCGCTCGGCGTACCTGGCGAAGACCAGCATGCTGCGCCGCCGGTTGCTCCGAATCTTTAAGCCTGCCGATGCACCTAAGCGATCGCTCAATCTGCGCGAGGTGGCCACGCGCGTGGAATATTGGCCCACGGCGTCCCGGCTTGAATCGCTGCTGCTGCACTACGCGCTCGCCCGGCGGTACTTCCCGGAAGATTATCTGCGCATGGTGAAGCTGCGGATGCCGGCCTACGTAAAGCTGATTTTGTCCAACGAATTTCCGCGCACGCAGGTGAGTTCGAGACTGAGCGCCAGCCGGGCCATCCATTATGGGCCCTTCCAATCGCGCGCGGCGGCCGAGTTGTTCGAAGACCAGTTTCTGGATTTGTTCCAGATCCGCCGTTGCCAGGAAAATCTGGAGCCCAGCCCTCAGCACCCCGGTTGCATCTACGGCGAGATGAGCCGCTGCCTGCGCCCCTGCCAGCAGGTGGTCAGCCGCGAAGAATATCTGAGCGAGGTGGAGCGCGTCGAAGAATTCCTGACCGGTAACGGCACAGCGCTCATCAGTGTCGCAACGGCGGCGCGTGACCGCCTGAGCGGCGAGATGAACTTCGAAGAGGCCGCACGCCAGCACAAGCGTTTGGAGCGCATCCAATCCGTGCTTGCGTTGCGCGGAGATCTGGTGTGCGATATCGATCGGCTGTATGGAGTGGCTGTGGCGCCCGGCTCCCTCGCGGACAGCGTGCAACTGTGGTTCGTCTGCCAGGGTGCCTGGCAAGCGCCCGTACAATTTCCGCTCACTTCGCTGGTGTCGCTCGATCACCGCTTGAGAGAACTGGTGGCATCCATCCAGCCGGCGACGCCGCCGCTGGCAGAAAAGCAGGAGCATCTGGCGTTGCTGGCTCGCTGGCACTATGCCAGCTGGAGCGACGGCGAGTGGCTCGGCTTTCCCGCGCTCGATCAGGCGCCCTATCGGAAGCTGGTGCGGGCTATTTCGAGGGTGCGGCAGAAGGCGGCGGCGTCAGTTGAGCCGAGCCCGCTCTAGGAAATCCCGCGCCACGTCTCGCGCCGCGTGATGCTGCGCGTCCACTTCATAATTCATATTGCGCATCTCGACGTCGGAGATTTTGCCCGATAGCTCGGTGAGGATCGCACGCAGATTCGGATACGCCGCCAGCGCTTCCTGGCGTACGACAATGCAGGCTTGATAAGGCGGAAACACGTGCTTGTCGTCTTTGAGCACGGTGACATCCAGCTTGTTCAGCAGGCCGTCGGTGGTATTGGCGGCGGCCATGCTCACCTGCTTCTGTTCGAGCGCCTGGTAGAGCAGCCCCAAATCCATGCTCTTGGGAGCAGCGTTCCATTTGATCGAATAGGTTCGATTCAGCGCGCCATACGCATCGGGGCGCGTCAGGAATTCATAGCCGGCGCCTAGGGTAAAGCCCATGGTGTCGCCTGCTGCATCGCTCAATGTTTCCAGATGCCGGGCTCGAGCATCGTCGCCCCGAATCGTCATGGCAAACGAGTTTTCAAAGCCCAGCGGGTCCAGCCAGTCCAGATGGAAGCCGCTCGAATATTCAGCGCGCACCCGTTCCAGGACCACCGCGGGATCGGTAACGCCGCTGCGCTTCAATACATTGGTGAAGCCGGTTCCGGTGTACTCCGGATACAGGTCGATGTCTTTTGCCAGGAGCGCCTGATGCGCTAGCAGCGTTCCACCCAGGTCCAGCTTGCGCTCTACGGGCTGATGCGTACGCGCTTCGATGTGTTGTGCGATGATCTCGCCCAGGATCAGTTGCTCGGTGAAATTCTTGGAGCCCACCACGATGTGGTTGCGCGGGCCGCAGGCATTGAGAAGCGCGGCCGAGATTACGAGTGAGAGAATCGCCGTTCGATCCAACTGAACCCTCCGTCCGAGAGTAGCGCGAGCAGCGCCGCGGGAATCGCTCCCGCCAGAATCTGCGCGGTGTCCACTGATGCGATGCCGCGGAAGATGAACACGCCGAGCCCACCGCCGCCGATTGCGGCCGCGATGGTGGCTGTCCCAATGGTGGTGACCGTGGCGATTCGAACGCCGGCCAGGATGGTGGGCGCGGCCAGCGGCAGTTCCACTTCCCACAGCAGTTGCCGGCCAGTCATCCCCATTGCAATGGCAGACTCGCGCACCGCGCTGTCAACCCCCAAAATCCCTGCCAGCGTGTTGCGAAGAATCGGAAGCAGCGCATACAGCACCAGCGCTACAATCGCGGTCCTTTTGCCGATGCCCCCGATGAACGGTATCGGGATCAAGAAGCCGAATAGCGCGAGACTGGGGATGGTTTGCATCACATTGGCGAAGCCCAGTAGGGGAGTGCGTAACGATGCGCGGCGCGTTAACAGAACGCCCAGTGGAAGACCGGCGCCGACGGCAATCGCCATGGAGCTCAGCACCAGGACGAAATGTTCGCCGGTGAGTTGCGCCATCTCCTGCAGCAGATAAGGAGGGATCATAGTGTAGACATGAAAGCGCACGCTTCCGGACCGCTCGATTTTACGAATTCGGCTGGTGTCGTTAGCACTTCCAGTCTGCCACGACATAGCAGGGCGATTTCGGTGCCCAGGCGCAGAGCTTCGCGCACGTCGTGGGTGACGAAGATGGATGTTATCCGCAACCGGTCTCGCAGTTCCAGGAATTGGTCCTGCAATTCCACACGGGTTACCGGGTCCAGCGCGCCGAACGGCTCGTCGAAAAGCAGAAGCTTTGGTTCGGCGGCCAATGCTCGAGCCACGCCCACGCGTTGTCGCTGACCGCCGGAAAGCTGGCGCGGATAGCGATCGAGAAATTGCGCCGGCTCCAGTCCCACTTGAGCCAGCAGTTCGGCTACACGCGCGGTGACGCGCTCGGGCGCCCAGCCATTCAATCGCGGCACCAATCCGACATTCTCGCCAATGGTGAAATGCGGGAAAAGGCCGATCTCTTGAATAACGTAACCGATGCTACGGCGAAGCTGGATCAGATCCCAGTCCCTAGTGGCGCGGTCTTCAATGAGCACTTTGCCATCCGAGGGAAAAAGAAGACCGTTCAGCATCTTCAATGCGGTAGTTTTTCCGGAGCCGCTGCGGCCGAGCAGGACAAGTGTGCTGCCCGCTTCGATGCGAAAACTTAGATTATCGAGGATGAGATTGCCGCCGACGTGATAGGAGACGTCGCGAAATTCAAGCGCGGCGGCACTCAAGAAACGGTCCAGAGATTTTCCGCGAACGGCCAATCCCGATCTATCCACTGATCCTGGACGCTGAAGCCGGCTTGCTCCGCCATCGCGTCCAATTCCGGAAGCTGGAACTTGTGTGAGGACTCGGTCCAGATTGTTTCACCGGTGCGAAAGGTTACCGTCAGATCGGCTTCCGCGATTACCGCGGTCTGATTCATGCGCGACCGCAGGTGCATTTCGATGCGGCGCTGTTCTTCGTTCCAGCGCGCTTGATGCTCGAAGTCTCGCAGTTGGAAATCGCCACCGAGTTCACGATTGATTCGCCCCAGCAGATTGAGATTGAATGCGCCCGTGACGCCCGTGGGATCGTCATAAGCGATGAGCATCCGGTCCCGTTCCTTCACCAGATCCGCGCCGATGAGCAGCATGTCGCCCGGAAGCAGCGCCCGGCGCAGGTCGCGCAGGAATGTATTGGCACACTTTCGCTCGAAATTGCCGATCGTGCTGCCGAGGAACATCACCAGGAACGATTCGCCGGGCTGCCTTTCCGCCGTCGCGCGCGCCATCCCGTCGAGATAAGACTGCACCAGCGGATGCACCTCGGCGATGTCGGACAAATCCCGCTCACAGCGCGCCAGAGCATCCCCCGACACGTCGATCGGATAATAACGAACGCCCCCACCCATCGCCTGCAGCAAATGCCGGGTCTTCTGGCCCACCCCGCTTCCCAGCTCGATCACCGCCAGCGGAGATGGAAGCTGGCTCGCGATATCGCCCGCGTGGCGACGGAGCAAACGCTCATCCGCGCGGGTGAGTCCGTATTCCGGAAGATGCGTGATGGCCTCAAACAGCGAGCTTCCCAATTCGTCGTAGAGATACTTGGAATGCAGCTCCTTCTGGGGCTTCGCGAGGCCGGAACACACGTCGGACGCGAATTCGCGTACGGCGGCGTTGTCCTCGTCTTTAATCTTCGACCAGCCGAAAACTTGCGTAGACATAGGGATAGTTGGGTCGGAACCAGTTACGGAAAGAACGGCGCAGCATGCAGGCAGCCGTCACCGGCGACCCGCCTTTCATAACGTAATGCCCTTCGTCGAAGAAATTCTGTGAATATCCTGGATAGAACGGCATGGGCTGGAATCCCGGAAACGGACCGAACTGACTGGCTGTCCACTCCCAACCGTTCCCAACCAGTTGCGATACGCCCGAGGCGCTGTCGCCCGCTGGATTTGCGTTGACATCCACAGGGTCCCAATGGCGAAAGTCGAAATTGCCTCGCGTTGGATCGGGCGATGCTTGGCCCCACGGATACTGACGCTCGCCGCCTTCCGGTGTTTCGTACGCGGCTCGATGAAACTCCGTTTCGGTCGCTAATCGTTTGCCCGTCCAGCGCGCGTAGGCGTTCGCCTCGGCGTGTGTGACGTAGACCGGAGCGTTCAACGGCAAGGGAATCTCCGAGAACATACCGCGATAGATGAAGCCATCGCCGCGTTGGGTCCAGAAATGAGGCGCCGGCGCGCCCTCTCGCACGAAATCTAGATATTGGCCGTTTGTAATCTTGTACTTGCCGATGTGGAAGCCCGGAACGTGCAGTTGGTGCTCGTCGAACTCGTTATCCCAACCGAATTCACCCGGCTTCTGTCCGAGCGTGGCCACGCCCGGCGCGATTTCGATCATCGGATTGGCGAGGCGTTGCGTTGAGTACGCCGGCGGCGCAACACTCGGCGCCTTCTGATCGTAAGGCAGGTTGTGCAGAAGATAGGCCAGCGTCTCGGCGTGCATGAGCCGATGTTCCAACGCAACCTGAACAATCTGCTCCGGCGCCTGATCGAGCAGCTCGTCGATACGCCCCCGGACGCGCCGGTTGTAGGCTTGAACTTCTTCCGCTCCCGGCCAATCGGAAGGTTGATCCGTCGCGGCTTGTCCCACCGGTGGATCAATGCCGAATTCGAACAGAGTGTCGAAATGCGGACTCAATGAGCTGACATCCAGCGTCTTTCGACAGATCAGATTCCAGTCGAAAGCTTCCAGATGCCCCAGATAAAAGATCAGGCGATGCCGCTCCGGGATGGGGCGCGAGTAGAGTGCTTCCGGCGTGAGAAGCCTGAAGATTGAGTCGGTTAATTGGCGCGCAGAATCCAGCCGTTCCTGCAGCGCATTACTGATGACGGGGACGCTCGACATGCTAGCCTCCGGCTACGCAATATCAGACTAGCATCCGTATCGCCAAAACGGGAGTTAGCTAAATGTCGGTTCAGTTTCTGCGAAGAGGCCAGGCACGGGGCTTCCTCGTGCCCACCTGCGGCTGCCTCCTGGATGACGTGCCTGGAGGACGTGCCTACTTTGTTCCGGGTGCAACTTGGCCAGGCTGTGCCGGTGCGGAGGCTTGCGCCTTCTCGGCAGCCTGCGCGTTCTGGGCGGCTTGAGCATCCCAAGCGGCTTTATTGCGGGGAGTCTTCCAATACCTGTCGCCCCACCATTCAGCGGTCGCGGGGTTGGCAGCCGCTACGGGCGACCTCTTGGCCGCGATATTCTCCTGCGCGTCGAGAGCCCGATAAGCAGCCAGTTCAAAATTGAGAGTTCCAGCCGCGCCAGTGGCATCGGTGTAATTGATCACTAGCGTCTGCTTGCGATGGCTGGCGATCGGCGACATCGCCGGGAACACGTGCATGACGCGCCGGACATCCGCCTTCTCGATTTCGGTGCTCGTGATCTGATCGTAGGGGAGCGCGAAAATCGATCCGTTATATGTGAAACGGAACTCCTTGGCATCTTCAAAATGGAACACGCCGCCCGAATTTACCGGGATGGACTTTACCGTTCCACCAACATATTGAACGGCATCGGAAGCGGCGAGGACAGCGGCCGGTGGCACGGCTGCAAAAACAATGGCTGATATCAGAACCTGGCGGATTGCGAACATGCTGTGGTCTCCTTTAGAGCGCTCTAGCGAGTACTATCGACCACCGAGTCCTGGGACTTTAGCAGGCTGCTGAAAAAGCCCGGCAGACTTAAGCTTTTTCAGCAACCTGTTAGGCCCTCCCCATTACAATGGAAACAACATGTCCGTCTATGACGAGCGTCGCGAAGAGCTGGAACAGCAAGAGTTTATGATGGGTACCGAGCGCGGACGCCTTTCCGTGACGCTGGATTTGCTAACCGACGCGCTGGTGCTGGTGGGCCAGCACGGGGTCTATTGCCAGAGCGCGCGGCAGCCCGGCAAGCCAGCCATGGATATACAAATGATCTCGAAGTGCCTGACCGACGCCAAGGAACTAGTAGCGGATGTCATGGGCGAGCTGAAGCGAAAATCACAGCCCGCGAGTTGATCAGTGCCCGCGGCTGGCGAAGAAGTAATAGGTCCAGACGAAGATCAATCCCGCGATGCACAGCCCGATCATGAAGAGCTTGCGGCCGGTGCTGGGCTGGTAGCCGGGCGGTTTGTCTGGATCAGGCGGCTGGTGGCCGGTAACGGGTTCTGAGGCCATGATTCTTAAGGCAAAGGGTAGAGCGCGAGTTCCGTCATCGGAAAATCTTTGCGATTGTCCGTCATCAACACCAGGTTATGAGCCAGCGCGGTAGCCGCGATAATCATGTCCACCACGCCCATCGTTCGCCCCTTTTTGCCCCATTCGTTCTTCAGCAAACCTGCGGCCCGGGCCAGCTGCGAATCCAATGGATAATGTTCCAAAGCGTCTAGAAAGCGCTCAGTAAGCGGGATCTCTTTGGGTCGAGCGCCTGCAAAAATCTCGGTTAGCGTTACCGCTGAACAAGCTAGCGTGTCGCCTGCTGCAACCATGGACGCAAGCATTTCCCAACGCCCCTGCTTTCGATTGAGAGCATCGATTATGACGGACGTGTCGAGAAGGTAAATCGCCATTATTCGGGATCGCGTTGCTTTTGGATCTTCTCGAAACGGGCCTCGCTTTCAGCGCGCGTCTTGCGCACCCAGGCCGATGCTCCGCCCTTGAGTTCCAGGTGATCTTCGTCCTTCCAGATTGGCTCTTTGCTCTTGAAGATCTCCAGCAGTTGCTGCCGTTTGATCTCGCGCTTTGCGAGGTCTGCCAGAAATGCACTCCTACCCCGCGAGCCGGCGATTTTGTCAATCTCCTGCACCAGATCTTCTGGCAGAACGATGTGCGCTCGCTTAGTGGATGTCATGGGCTGCCTCTGTTAACTAGCATAGCCCACTTCATTGTGACATGCAACCGGCTAAAGTCCCTGCAGGAACGGGTTCCTTAGCCGCTCCCGGCCGATGGTTGTGTTCTGGCCGTGCCCGGGTATCACCACCACCGTGTCATCCAGTGGGAGCAGTTTGTCGTGAATCGATCGCAGAATCTGCTTCGAATCGCCGCCCGGCAAATCCGTGCGTCCGATGCTGTCCAGGAACAGTGTATCGCCTGCGATCAGTTTATTCTCGGCCGGAATCCACACGCTGATGCTGCCCTGCGTATGCCCGGGCGTATCCAGCACCTGGAAATCGGCTGCACCCAGCTTGACGCTCTCACCCTCCTGCGCGTTCACGTCGATGCTGGTCTTCTCCGGCGTCCGCATGCCCAGCCATTGCGCCTGCATATCGATGTGATCGTAGAGCCCCTGATCGTTGAAATTCATGTAGACCGGAGCGCCAGTAAGCGCCTTCAGTTTTTGTGCGCCACCAATGTGATCGATGTGCGCGTGCGTCACGATGATCGCCTTGACGCGCAATTGATGCTTCTCCAAAACGGCGGTGATGCGTCCGATTTCGTCGCCCGGATCGATCACGATGGCTTCACCGCCCGCTTCGTCGCCGAAGATCGAACAGTTGCATTGCAGCGCGCCCACTGGCAGGATTTCATGAATCATGAAGGGATCTCGCGAATCATAATCGTATACTCGAATTATGGACCCAACCCTCAGCGCGGTGCTCGGAGTGTGCGTGCGATGGATTCACATCGCCTCCGTCGTTACGCTGATCGGCGGGTTCATCTACGCGCGTTTCGTGCTTGCGCCGGCGCTGGCTTCATTTCCCATTCCCGAGCGCGAACAGGTTGGCTCGAAGGTGGCCGGGAGCTTCCGCCCGCTGCTATTTACCGTTCTCATCACAGCGCTGGGCTCGGGAATGTACAACTACGCGACGAAAGGCAGCTATCCGCCGGGCTATCACATGTGGATGGGGATCAAGCTGCTGCTGGTTCTGCACATCTCGGCATCGGCGATCCTCTACTCGGTTCGCCAGTCGAATGAGGCCAAACGCAACCGAACGGAGTTGAGCATCGCGATTTCCGGGCTGGTTGTCATCGCCATCGCTGCCTATTTGAGGCACTTGTCACTTAGATGACGGACTTAAGCAGATGACGGAGTTGATCAGATGACGGAGTTGAAATGACGGGTTACGATGCGCTCCGCAATCGAGCTGCCTGGATCGATCTCTCCTCGCGCGGCAAAATCAAACTCACCGGTGAGGATCGCGCACGCCTTCTGCATGCGATGACAACAAATCACATCCAGCAGCTTACGCCAGGCTCCGGTTGCTACGCATTTTTCTTGAACGACAAGGGCCGTGTTCTGGCCGACGCAAACATTCTGTGCCGCCCCGATTATTTCTTGCTGGACGTGGAACCGGAGGTGCGCGTGCCTCTCTACCAGCATCTGGACCGTTTCATCATCGCCGATGATGTCACGCTCGAAGACGCAACCGAGGGGACGGCGACCATCGCCGTGGAAGGTCCCGAAGCATCTGAGGTCATTGAGCGTGCAGGCGCGCCGATTCCCGAAGCTGAATTCTCCAGCGCGGATTGGGGCGATTCGCTCATCGCTTGTCTCAATTCCACCGGCGGCACGGGATTCTTCCTCTTCGCCCCCGTGGCTGAAAAGCCCGCGTTGATCTCGCGTCTGGAAGCCGCGGGCGCCGAACCCGCCGACGCCGAGGCTGCTCGCGTGGTTCGCCTGGAACATGGCAAGCCCCGCTACACGGAAGATATCAGCGACCGGTTTCTGGCCCAGGAAGCGAACCAGCCGCACGCCCTGCATTTCAGTAAAGGCTGCTACCTGGGGCAGGAGATTGTAGAGCGTGTCCGGTCCCGCGGCCAAATCCATCGAGTGCTCAGACCGCTCGTTCTGGATACGAAGGAGCCGCCCGCTCCCGGTACGAAATTGCACATCGACGGTGCCGACGCCGAGATCACCTCGGCGGCCTATTCACCCGCGCTCGATAAAGTTGTGGCTCTGGCCTACGTTCGCGTCTAGTTCCTGGTGTTCAGCACCTTTGGAATCGAGACGTAGCCGACGATGGTGTCCTTCTTCACATCGTTCACCACGATTTCATAGGGCTGCTTCGCCTTCGACGTCATGAACTGCAACGGTTCATTGACGGTCCTGTCTTTCTTCTCCGTGGTCTTGTCATCGGCGGTCAGCTCGATAGTGTAGCGGAACTTCTTGGGGTCAGCCTTGGTCAAGCGGATCATCACGTCGCCCACTTTCTGCGGTTGCTTGGCCTTTTGAATCGTGAATTGGACGTAGTTGCGTTCGCCCAGTGCCTGCAACGCCGCCAGTTCTTTACCATTCGTCGCGATCAGCACGCTGTGGCCATCGATTTCGCCCGTGGCTCGTTTCAGATCGGCCACCGTCTTCTCCAGTTCCGACTTGGTGCTCGCCACGTCGCCCTTTACTGAAGTCACCTCGTTGCCAACCTGGTTGAACTGCGAATCCGCCGACTCCTTCACTTTGGAGATATCCGAGGTGAGCTGCTGCTTGTCGCGCTCCTGGCGCTCCTGCGCCTGTTGCAGCAGGGCGCGCGTCTCGTCCACCTTCTTGATCGCCTCATCCTTGGCCTGTCCCGCGGCCAGACTCGCTTGTCTGCGCGCGCGCTCCAATTGGTCGCGCAACTCATCCACTGTCCGGCGGTTGCTGCGCGTATTTACGTTGGCAGCTTCTTCCAGCTTGTCGATCCGGGACTGTGCCGCGTCATTGGCCGTCACCAGATCCTTCTTCACTTTGTCCAGCTGCATGTAGAGGTACACATTGGCGGCGATCAGCGCCACCACCACTCCAAACAAAACCCCCAGTTTCCATCCCAATCCACCGCTCGATGGCGCCGGCATAGGCGGTGGCGGAGGCGGCGCGTAGTATTGCGGCGGGGGCGCATAATAGGCGGGCGCTCCCGGTGGAGGCGGAGCGGGTGGAGGAGCTGACGGAGGTGCGGGCGGAGGCGAATACGGCGGCTCGGAACCCGATCCTGGGCTGGGGTTGGGGAAAATGGACATTTGACCTCTGATCCGTAGAGTACCAGTTATATAAGCCCTTGGATGGACGGCTCGGACCGCCGGTTTCAGCCGTCCTGTGTTTCTTTGTCAACGCCCGCCGGGCTTCGGTCTTGGAACGGCAAACTCCAGGAATGTTTGTTTGGGCATGCCCGGCTCAAAGCAACGGCGGCAGCGCGCCTCGTACATTCCGCCGGCGCCTACCACGATCAGGTCGGTGGATTCCACCAGCCTCTGCGTGTGCTTCGCCGGATTGCCGCAACGCATGCAGATGGCCAGCGTTTTCGTGATCGATTCAGCCAGCGTGAGCAGGTCTGGCATGGGCGAAAACGGCCGCCCCATGTAGTCGGTGTCCAGGCCGGCGATAATCACTTGCTTTCCACTGTCCGCCAGATACGTGGCCACCTCCACCAGTTCCGGACCAAAGAAGTTCGATTCGTCGATCCCCACCACCTCGGTCCGGGAATCCAGATTCGGCAGGATCTCGGAGGCGCTTTGCACCGCCTGCGACTTCAATCGCAGATCGTTGTGCGAAACGATTTCGTCGCTGGAGTAACGGTCGTCGAGTAGCGGTTTGAAGACCTGCACTCGCTTGCGCGCGATCATGGAACGCCGCAGCCGCCGGATCAGCTCTTCGCTCTTGCCTGAAAACATGGGACCGCAAATCGCTTCGATCCAGCCTAAATTACCGGTGACAATATCCATTCCGTAACTGCCGCATCTTATCATGGGTTCGTGCCGTTGCATCGCGAACGCGTGATTGAGCTGGAGATGCTGGATCACGCACCTCCCGATGTGGCGCGTGCCAGTCTGCGGGACCTGGCGCGGGTGAACCGCTATTTGGGCGGTTACTACGTGTTAGGCAGGCTTTTTGACGCCGTTGCAAAGACCACTGACAATTTTTCAGTCCTCGACATCGGCGCCGCTTCCGGCGACATGGGCGCGGCCATCCGGCGGCGTTATCCGCGCGCTCAGGTAACTTCGCTTGACTACCAGCGCGAGCATCTGGCTCAGGCCGCCGCTCCCAAGTTGGTGGCCGACGCGTTCCACTTGCCTTTCCGCCCGGGAAGTTTCGATTTCGTGTTCAGCTCGCTGTTCGTGCATCACTTCACCAATGACCAGATCGTTGACCTTTTCCGCAGTTTCCGCTGCCTGGCTCGCCGCGCTGTGCTGGCCATCGATCTCGAGCGTGGTCCGCTGGCCTATCACTTCCTTCCCAACACACGCTGGCTATTCGGCTGGCACGACATCACCATCAGCGACGGTCAGATTTCGGTGGCGGCGGCCCTGAAGAAGGACGAAATGCTGGCGCTCGCGGTGCGTGCGGGTTTCACCAACGCCCGCGTGCGAGTGCATCGGCCGTGGTCGCGATTGTCGTTGCTGGCTCCGGTGTAGCCCGATGGCGAGCGGTAAACTGTACTCATGCTGCTGCGAATCGCTCTGTTTTGTGGAGTTGCGTTGCGCCTGTCAGCCCAAGCTCCGCCGCTCATCGACTACGTCACTTATCTGGGCGGCTCTTACACCGACACCGCGGTTGGAATTGCGGTAGATTCCACGGGCGACGCTTATGTTGCGGGAAACACCACATCGCCCGATTTTCCGGTCACGTCCACCAGCCTCGGTACGCCATCCACCCACAACTGCGCCTTCGTTACCAAATTCAATCCGTCGGGCAGCGCCATCGATTTTTCCATTTGTCTGGCTAATTCGACCGCAGTTGCTTTCGCACTGGATGCAAGCGGCAATATGTATTTGGTGACCGCGACCGCTTATCCCGGCAATTCCTCGGTTTTTGCGGTGGTGAAATTGGATCCGGCCGGTCAAAACATTCTGTTTACGACGCCGATTGGCGGTAATCCCGAAGCGATTGCGCTGGATGCAGCCGGCGACATTTATGTAACAGGCACAGCCGGACCGGGGCTTGCCACCACTTCCGGGGTTTATCAGCAAAAGTCCCCGGCTGGACTATGCTCGTTTGAAACGAACGCTCCGCCGTCGCCATGCAGCGTCGCATTCATTACCAAGCTGTCGCCTTCCGGCAGCGTGGCGTGGTCTACCTACCTGGGAGGCACCGGCCCTGACGACGCCCACACCATCGCGGTCGACAACGTGGGCAACGTCTGGGTCGCGGGACAGACTGTTTCGCCGAATTTTCCAACCACGGCGAACGCAATATCGCGTACCTTCGGTGGCGAACTCGATGTCGGGCCGCTGCGTTTCGGGGATGCTTTCGTTTCCAAGCTCGATCCCACCGGCAGTCTTCTGCTTTATTCCACCTACCTGGGTGGCAGCCAGGCGGATGATGCGTCTGGTCTTACGGTGGATTCATCCGGCGCGGCGTACGTGGCCGGCGGCACGCAATCGAATAACTTCCCGATCACGTCTGGCGCGTACCGAACTACCAACCCCTTTTACAACCCGAACCAAATGCCAGCCTACGGCGGCGATGGTTTTGTAACAAAGATCGATAGCTCCGGCGACCTCATTTACTCGACTCTCACTGGGCTCATGACCGGCATACCCACCCCGGTTGTCGTCGATGCTACCGGTCAGGCCTATGTCAGCGCTGTTCAGGATGCTTCAAGCTCCATGATCCAACCCAGCTGCGCTGGGCCGCCGAATAAAGATGTTTTGGTCCTCAATTCTGCTGGTTCCGCGTTGGTAGCCAGTTCTCCCATTCCGGGCCCTTATCTCGCCTGGGATGGCCAGGGTGGGCTCTATTCCGCGGGCAGTGCATTTACACTCGTGTTCTTCTCCACGCCCCGCGCTTTTCAAACCCAGTACGCTGGTGGCGATTCCGACGCCTTCGCCGCCAAGGTCGATTTTTCGCAACCGGCTGGGCCAAACATCGCTTCGGTGATCAACGCTGCCAGCTTACTTCCCAGTAGCGCCACACTTTTTGCGACAGGCGCGGTAGCGCCGGGTGAGATCGTTACTCTGTTCGGCACGGACTTCGGAACCTCTACCCCAAGCGTGAATTTTGGGACAGCCGCGGCCCCGGTTCTCTACTCCTCCAATTGCCAGATCAATGCGGTGGTTCCGTTCGAAGTGAATCCGGGTATCGCGACGCTGGTGACAGTCCAATCGGGAAGCCAGCTGCTTGGGCCGATCAAACTTCCAGTGGTCGCTGCGGCGCCTGGCATCTTCACTACCAACGACAGCGGCAGCGGACAGGCGGCCGTATTGAATCAGGATGGCACCGTGAACTCAGCTTCGAACCCCGCGCTTCGAGGTTCCGTCGTTTCGGTTTACCTCACCGGCGCAGGCGCGTTAAGTCCGCCGCTTGGCGATGGCTTGCTCGGTCCGCTGACCGCTCCGTTCCCGGCCCCGGTGGCGAGCATCAGCGCCACCATCGGCACGCTCGCTGCAACCGTCACCTTCGCCGGCCAAGCCCCAGGACTGATCGCCGGAGCCACGCAAGTAAATGTTCAGGTACCAGAGAACGCTCCTGTGGGCGGGGCCATCCCGATCGGCATTTCCGCTGGAGACTACGCCAGCCAGTCCGCCACTATCGCCCTGCGTTAGTTCGTAGTCAGAGGAAGTATGGCCTGGAAGGTATCCGAATCCGGTCCAATGATCTCGAGCGACGCTTTACCAGAAGCCAGGCCGGAGGGTACCGTAAAGTTTATTTGATATAAGCCCGCATACCCAGGCGCCAAGCCTGTAAACCCTACCTTGGCCGATAAGTAATTGCCCGACGCATCGAGCAGGAATACCAGCGGAGTAAACGTGGTGTAACTGAGCGGACTGCTCGGCGCGGGGGCTCCGTTCTGCACCCGGGGGGCAACCTGGCCCATCCCGGTGAGATACAGTGCTACCGTCTCGCCTATCTTGGCCGGGCTCGATTCCGATATCACCGAATAGTCTGGATGCAGTGCGGCCGCATACCCCAGCCCGCCTTCCGGATTGTTGGTAAAGACCCCAAGCGAAGTTGTTCCGGTGTATTCCGTTACCAGGTTCGATTGCGTGCCGTTGTTGATCACATAAATCTGCGCCACCGGGTTCGACTCAGTGCCGAAGGGAACTACCACGGAGATCTGCGTGGGGCTTACATAAAAGATCGGCGCGGCAACCTGGTTGATCATCACCTGCACTCCGTTGAAGCGGGTGGGAAAAGGCAAGCTTGCGCTGGCCGTGGCATTGGCCAGGCCACTGCCGTACAGCGTTATAAATTCACCGTCTGAAACTGGCGCCGTAAACGGCGCGGAACTGGCCGCGTTCACCACGCCCATAGGACTGAGATATACGCCGGAGCCACTAGCCGCAGGCGCCTGAATCGCCACGTTCAGGGAGAGAAGAGGGCCGATGCCATAGCCGATGCGAATGGTTCCATCCGTGCTGCTCACATAATGCTGCGAAAAGGCCGTGTCGTCGGAACTCCCGTCGTCGTTCAGGGTATAGGAGTCGTAATAGGTGAAATCACTCGCGCCGCCGTAGATGGACAGCGAAGTCAACGACCGGTAGTTCAGCAGCGACGCAGTGCTGAATTGCTGGTGGCCGATGATCTTCCCTGAGCTTGCCTCGAACGCACCGTAGTAGCTATCCAATACAGACAAACCGTTACCGGCGGCCAATTCGTCCATCCCCAGGCCGGCCTGATAGTAAAGACCCGCGTAATTGGACGGAGCACTGGTGGCCGCGCGAACCCCGACGAACATATCGTAACCACTAGCCGATCCGCCAAAAATGAAGTTGCCGTCCGGCGAAATGTACAGCACTTCCGTTCCCGCCACCAGAGTAGACGTATTGCGCGTGCCTCCGAACTTCACCTCCGCCGCGCCGTTGGTGAAAGAGTAGGTTACTCCGCTGAGGCTTTGGGTGGTCGCGGTGGTATTGGCTCCGGTGTAGCCGGTTACGCTGACGCTGCCGATGTTACCCTGCCCGTCGGCGGTCATGTTGAACATGGCATCCCCGGGGAACGTCGGATCCATATAGGCCACCGCGTAGGTTCCCTTGAGTGTTGAATTAGTAGCCGTGGAACCCACCGGCGCTGCGATGAACAGATCGTTATAGCCGCTGCCGGTGGAGGTCGATGTGCCGATGAACAAGCCTTGGGATACCGTTCCGAAGATGTTGTCGGTCGAAAACGCTTGATTTACTGCGTTGATGTAGCCGGCGCCGCTGCCCGAGATCGCGTAGCTGCCGCCGGTGGTCAAAGCCGTCGAGTTGGGTGTGGAGGCGGTATTCTCAACCGCGCCGCTGAAAGTATAATTTCCCGCGCCGTCAAATGTGATGTTGCCCTGGACGTTCAAGCTTTGAACCATGGCGCCAGTCTGAACGTCGATCACGTAGAACGCTTGCCGCATGTAATAGGTGCCATTCAGCATCCCGTCGCCGCTCGAATCAAAGCCAGTCTCAGACTGAGCGGAACACTGCCAGGCGCACGCGCCAAGAAGAAACACAAGAAGAGTAGTTTTTATTGTCATGGATCGCATTGGAGACGAGGCTCGTCGCCTTGAAGAGGAGGAATCGCGCGGACACAGCAAACCTGCTTAACTCGCAACCAGCATAATTCAGGATAGCCCCAGACCGATACAACACCAAGCAGGAAATTAGGACGCTCGGTTCCCCTGTAAAGGTTTGTCTCGCTATTGCGCCAAACGCCCTGGCATAATATGTTCTTGACTAGGCTCGGCGCATACTTTTCGCTCTTCTGCTGCTTGTTGTGCCTGGCCGCGTGCGATCGTCTTCCTGAAACCTATGCTCCACCCGAGCAACGTCATCCCGTGCAGGGTTACAATCCGGGCCCCGAAGCCATGATGGTTGAAATGAGCGACCCGGACGCGAGTCTACATATCGCAAAAGATATTTATGGCCCTACCGATCCGTCCTGGCGTTGGACCTCTCAGAACCCTACCGTGCAATTGCTGGTGCTCGCCACCGAACATCTCAAGTTCGCTGCCGACTTTGCTATTTGGGACGATGGCTTCAAGGCCACCGGTCCGGTGCAGATTGAGTACCTGGTGAACGGCAAGTCGCTCGATAAAGTCAGCTACACCACACCTGGCGTCAAGCATTTTGAAAAGCCGGTTCCGCCGGATTGGCTTTCGGTGGACGCCGACAGCACCCTCTCAATGTTCGTTGACAAGGTCTACATTGCCCCTAAGGACGGCGTAAAGTTCGGTGTGATCCTGGTGCGCATGGGATTAAAGGAACAATGAGAGCGCCACTCCCTCACGATCGTGGCTTAAAACGTCGTGGCTTAAAACGATGATCCACGTGATCCCGGTTCTCTTTGGAGGCCTCTTCACCGTAGTGACCGCATGGTCGCTCGGCATGCTGCTGCTGCGTCGCTTGTCGCTGGATTTTTATGCGTGGGAAGAGCGCTTGCTCGCCTTTGTCACCGGATCGGCTTGCTTGAGCGCGATCATGTTCATCTTGAGCGCCACGCGGCTGGTCCGCCGTGGAATTTTGCTCGCTCTTGCCATCGCGATCATCGGCTACGCCGTATATTCCGGAGCTTTTCGCGTGTCCGGAAAATCGTTCCCGCCGCTCCCGCCCCCGCCGCTCCCGCCAATGTGGCAGTGGATCTTCGGCGTGGTCTTCGCCGTCTTCGCCTACATAGGATTTTTCAATGCCCTGGCGCCCGAACACAGCTCCGACGGCATGTCTTATCACTTGAACGAAGTCTTCAAGTATCAGCAGGCTCACGGGTTCTTACACATCACCACGGATCTTTACTCCAACTTGTCGCAAGGTATCGAGCTGCTGTATCTTTTCGCCGTCGATTTCGGACGCTACTCGGCGGCCAGCCTGGTTCACTTTACGTTCCTGGTGGTGCTGGTATTTTTGATTCTGTCTTATGGCAAGCGAATCGGACGTCCCGAGGTTGGCGCGGCGGCGGCCTTGTTCACCTTCGCCTGTCCGATTGTGCTGCGCGACGCCTCCATCGCTTACATCGACGTCGCGCTCGCGGCGGATCTGTTCGCGCTTTTTTATTTGCTCCAGATTTGGGACGAAAACCGCGATCCGAAGCTGCTGGTGCCCATTGGCCTGCTGGCCGGTTTCGGCTACGAAGTGAAATATACCGCGATTGTCGCCGTGCCCTATGCCGTTGGCTTTGTCGCCTGGAAATTGTGGCGCGAGCGGAAGCCCGTGCTCCGGCCGGTGCTGCGGCCTGTCCTGACGGTTTCGCTCATCGCGGTCGCTTGCATCGTTCCGTGGATGCTGAAGGATTGGATCGAAGTGGCGAATCCGGTCTCGCCGCTCGCCAATCGGATCTTCCCCAATCCCTATGTGCACATTTCGTTTGAGGATGGCTGGCGCCAGTATCTGAGCAACTATCATCTGGACACCCGCTGGCGAATTCCGCTGCAGGTGACGGTCGAGGGCGATCAAGTGGAGGGCTTTGTCGGGCCGCTCTTTTTGCTCGCCCCGCTTGCTCTGCTCGCGCTCCGCTATCGCACGGGACGTCAAGTGCTGCTGGCGGCCGCGATCTTCGGAGCGTCATATTTCAACAACATTGGCACGCGCTTCCTGATTCCTGTCGTCCCCTTCGTTTCGCTCGCCCTGGCCATGGCCGTCGCCGGCCCGTGGCTCTTAGCGGCGCTGGTGGTTGCGCACGGTATCAGTTGCTTACCGGCTGTCTATCAACATTATTGCGCTCCTTATGCTTTTAGCATCCAGGGCGTGCCCTTCCGTGCCGCGCTTCGCCTGCAAGGCGAGGAAGCGTATCTCAGTCTCGATCCGGAATACAACGTCGTCCGCATGATCGCTGCCGTGGTTCCTCCCGGTCAGCCAGTCTTCGCCATCAGCCAGGGCGCACAGTCGTATTTACCGCGAGAGTTATTGACCGGCTACGAAAGCGCCTCGAATGAAGTGTTGGAGGATACTTTATGGATGCCGGTGGTTCGCGACGCCCAGCCCTCGCGTCTGTTCAAATTCGATTTTGCGGCGCATCAGCTGCGAAAATTACGAGTGGTTCAAACCGCCGACCTGCCCGGCAATCAATGGTCCGTCGGGGAGATACGCGTCTTCACCAATGGCGCCACTGGGCCAAGCGAATTGCCCCGCGATCCGGTCTGGCGGCTTACCGCTCATCCCAATCCCTGGGATGTCCAATTGGCGTTCGATAATAGTCCAGTCACGCGCTGGCGAAGCTGGCAACCGGCTGAGCCTGGGATGTATATCGAGGTCGATTTCGGCCGGCTCCAGAGCGTCAGTTCGGTGCTGATGGAGTCGTCCAATGACACAGGAGCAGTGAAGCTGAAAGTGGAAGGCATGGGTACCGACCAAGGCTGGGTCACGCTGTCCGATCATCCAGTGGAATCCAGGCAACCCATGCGCGCCAGCCTGCGCCTGGCCGCCACGGCGGAGCTGAAGGCGCACGGCATCCATTACCTGCTGATCAAGCCAGACAATCCGGGCGCCGATGACATGCGGCGCTATCCCGCTTACTGGGGGCTCGACGTGGCTGGATCCCTCGGCGACGTCAGGCTCTACCACATCAAGTGATGCCGCGCTTCTTTCTGGGCGTCGATGGCGGACAATCCAGCACTACTGCCGTCATTGGTGACGAAAGCGGGCGCATACTGGGAGTAGGCCGGGGCGGACCATCCAATCACGTCCGCGCAGAGGAAGGTCCCGGCAAGCTCATCCTGGCTGTTCGAGGATCGTTGCGCAGCGCCTGTGAACAGGCCGGATTGGATGTGGATGGCATTCGCTTCCGCAGCGCCTGTCTGGGATTCAGCGGAGGACCAGCCGATAAGGAAGCGCTTCTTCGTCAAATTTTGCCCATCGACCGTATGCAGGTCACCGACGACGCCCTGATCGCGCTGGCGGGCGCCACCGCCGGTGAACCAGGAGTAGTGGTGATCTCTGGAACAGGTTCCATCGCATTTGGGCGCAATCAGGAGGGCCGTACTGCGCGAGCCGGCGGCTGGGGCTATCTTTTCGGAGACGAAGGCGGCGCTTTCTGGATCGCGCGCCAGGCCATCCGGGCAGCCCGGCGTTGGGAGGAAGGCTGGGGACTGCCTACGTCCTTGCGCGCCAGGCTGCTGGACGCCACAGGCGCGCGAAACGTCAATCACTTGCTGCACCGTTGCTACACACCCGAATTCCCGCGTCCGCGTATCGCGAGCCTTTCCATTCTGGTAAACCATGCGGCGGAAGCCGGCGATCCGGCAGCTTTGGAGATTCTGGATACAGCCGCCCGCGAATTGGCTTTGTTGGTGATTGCCGTCGCTGGACAATTGTTCGCAGGCGGCAGGCCGGCGCTTGTCACTTACTCCGGCGGTGTATTCCGTAGCCGGCTTCTGCTGAGCCGATTCCGAAATTGGATGGCCTCCGAGGAGGGGGTACGTGTGATGCCACCGGTCTATGGCCCCGCCGTTGGAGCGTTGCTCGAAGCCTATCGCTCGGAGGGGCTGAGGCCTGCCTTGTCCGGAGCTCTCCAGCCCTTGTCCGGAGCTTTCCAGCTTTGGGCATAAGCCAGCCAGTACCGGGTTTCTGGTATCACCTGTAGCTGAAACGCTCGTCCTGATCCACGAATCAGCCGTTTTCCTGTACGCCGACTAGGGTGAGATTCCTTGAATTGCGTCTTTGGATCATCGATAAGGCGCGTGAGGCGAACCGTATCAATGGCTTGGGCTTGGGAAGAGGAAGAGGAGACCGAAGGCGACGGTCCGGCGAGTGCCTCACTTTCGGAAAGCCTGGTCGATGAGAGTTCTATGACCCCCGGCGCTCGCGAACCAATGGAAGAACGCGGCGATGAAGCAATCCGCGCGCACTGTCTCCGCGTGGCAACCTGGTCGAGCGAACTGGCCAGCGCCATCGGCCTTTCCGAATCCGATCGAAATCTGGTGGAACAGGCCGCGATTGTTCATCACATTCCCCAGATTCTGGTGGACGATCAAGCCCGGCGGCGGCTGCTGGCTGAAATGCATTTGGAAGCGAAGGGTGAGGAGCCATTCATCTCAGACCGGGTGCGTGCCGTTCTGGAGACGCTGTGGGGACGCCGTCCGATCGCCGATCCCGCCATGGGCAAAATCGTGGCTGTGCTCGAAATCAGCGACGACTTCGATCAGTATTTCGAATCCGAACCCCTGTTGGACCCTGGCGCCGAGGACCAATGCACGAACTCCTCCGTCGAGGCCATGATGACCTACTTGCAGGTCACCAGCCGGGCCGATGTCAGCCGGGTGATCGACCGGCTGCCGGTGTTCCCTCGCGCCGCTCGGGAGGTGGTGCGGCAGGTGGCGAATGCCGATGCGGGGCCGCGCGAAATGGAGGCCGTGGCGTCGCTCGATCCCGTGCTCGCGGGACGGCTCATTCAAACCGCGAACTCTGCCTACTACAGTCCGCGCCAGCCCATTGGAACCGTTTTTCATGCGGTTTCCTATATCGGCACCGAGACCGCGCGCCGCGTATTGCTGGCCGCGGCCATCCGAGGTAACTTCTCGTCCCCACAAGCGCACCGGCTCTGGAACCACAGTTTGGATGTGGCGCAGACCGCCGAGCTGCTCGCGATCCAATCGTCGGTGGGCATGGATCCTTCGCACGCCTTTCTGGCCGGCTTGATTCACGACATCGGCCGTCTGGCTTTCGCTATTATGCCACCGGCGTTCCAGCAACGCTTTCAACGCCTCACCGATGGCAGTTGCCCGCCGGTGGAAGTGGAGATGTGCCTTTCCGGGCGCTGCCATGGTGAAGTAGGCGCCGAAACTCTGGCTCAATGGAAGTTTCCGGGGGACATCATCCAGGCTGTGCGCTGGCACCATCGTCCCGAATGTTCCTCATCGCCGCTGGCTTCGCTGCTCTACCTGGCCGAGTTCGTGACGGAGTCGCAAGAAGACCTTCCCTCCTTCGTTCGCCTGAATACTGCTACCCGGCTGGCCGGGATTTCGATGGACGCGCTGGCCGAGATTCGCCAGAAGACCACCGGGTCGCTCGAAAGCTTGCGTTTCGCGGCTTAGTCTTGAGCCTCCTCGCGCTACCCTGGTTTCTTGCATACTCCTGAAACCGGCTGGCTGCCGGACCTGATTTACACCGGAGGAACATTTCAATCCGGGCTCGCGATGTTTGCCGATGCCGCCGGCCGCATCGCTCGATTTTCTTCGGCTCCCGAAGATCTTGCCAATTGCCAGCGGCTTGCTGGAAAGGCAATTCTTCCAGGCCTGGTGAATGGACACTCGCATGCCTTCCAGCGCGTACTGCGCGGGCGTACCGAGCATCGCACCGCCCATGTACGCGATTCCTTTTGGACCTGGCGCGAGAGCATGTACCACGCTGCCGGCCGATTGTCGCCCGAGGGTCTTTATCACGCGTCGCGTATGGCGTTTCTTGAGATGCTTCTGGGCGGCATCACAACGGTCGGCGAGTTCCATTATCTGCATCACGGTCCGGACGGAACGCCCTACGCCGATCGCAATGAGCTCGCTTGGCAGGTCATACGCGCCGCGCGGGACTTGGGGCTGCGCATCGCGCTGCTACGCACGGCCTACGCGCGCTCTGGATGGGGCCAGCCGCCCGACCCGGGACAGGCCCGATTTCTCACTCCGCGCGTGGAAGATTTTATTGCCGACACCGAAGCACTACGCACCGGTACGGAAGAAGACGCAGAGTGCGTCTGGGTGGGCGTTGCGCCTCACAGCCTGCGTGCCGTCCCGATCGATTATGTGCTGGATGTGGCCGCTTACGCCCGTGCGCACCAGATGCCGGTGCACATGCACGTCTCAGAACAACCTGCCGATGTCCAAAGTTGCACGGCCGAACATGGTCTGCGCCCCGTTGACCTGCTTGCCCGCAACGGCTTGCTCGATTCCCGCTTCACAGCCGTGCATGCCATTCACGTCACGAGCGAAGAAATCGCGGCCCTCGCGCGCGGCGCCACGGTCTGCGCCTGCCCCACCACCGAGCGCAATCTAGGCGACGGGACACTGCCGGCTGACCAGTATACGAGCGCGGGCGTTCGCATCTCGCTCGGCTCCGACAGCAACGTGCAAATCAATCTGCTCGAAGACGCCCGCTCGCTCGAATATCATCTCCGCATGCAAAAGCTGGAGCGTGCAGTGCTGGCCGCGAAGCATCTGTTTTCCTGCGCCACGGAAGCCGGCGCTCGCAGCCTGGGCGCCCCGGGTGGAAGTCTCGAAGCCGGTCGATCAGCGGACTTCTTCACGATTGCGCTGGACGATCCGTCGATCGCCATCCCAGGCGACCCCAACCCCGATTTCTTGCTCAGTCACATCGTTTTCTCCGCCGAACGAACCGCGGTCCGCGACGTCGTGGTGGGAGGCAAATTCATCCTCCGCGACGGCTGCCATCCGCAGGCCGGAGAAATCGTCGAGCAGTTCACCCGGGTTCAAAAGGAGCTGTGGCGCTAACTCGGAGCGCAAATTGCTCCTCGGGTCTGTAATAATTGTTAAGTGGGTGACGAGCGTAGTGCATTGCGAGACCTGATCCGGCGCGGCCGGGTCCGGCAAGCCACGCATCTGGTGATCCACGCGGCGTCCTTTGCGGCCGTGGTCGCCATGGGCGGCGCGATTTTGCTACTCATCGTCGGCGCACAAATCCTCAACTGGTATTGGATCGTCCTGCTGTTTGCCGGGAGCCTTGCGGCCAGCGCATATCGCTCGCGCGCCAAACTGCTTTCGGCTTATCAGGTGGCGCAATCCATCGACCGCCAGCTCGGCTTCCACGACGCGCTCTCCACCGCGTATTATTTCAGCGAGTATCCGGACCACGCGGCTTCGCCCGAATTCGTCGGCGAGCAGCGCCAGGGCGCCGAGCAGATAGCGCGCTCGGCCGACATCCGGCTCGGCCTGCCGTTCTTAACGCCGCGCACCGCCTACGTGAATCTGGCCCTGGTCGCGGTGGCGTTCGGCATGTTCGGATTACGCTACGGAATCCACCGCAGCCTCGATCTAGGGTCGCCCCTGGTTCATATCAACTTCGACGGTCTCTTCGGCAATTCCCCGCAGGTGGCCGATGCTCGCCGCGGCAAGCTGCCGGGAGAAGCCCGCGGCCTTCGCGATCCAAACGCGCCGCCCGATCCGTGGGACGCGAAGACCGGCGATCTGGACCCAGCCAACGACGCTGCTCTCCAATCCGCCGCGGACCCCGATCCAAGCACCGCCAATACTGCTCCGGACGCCTCCGCCAAAGCTGACGCCAAGAATACCCAGCAGCTGCCGCCGGGCACCAATCCACTGGACTCCGGCGAAAAGGGAGATTCGCCGCAGCCCGGCGATGCGAACCCCAATTCGTCCGGGGGCCCCGATTCGAAATCCGACCAGCAGAACGGTTCCAAGGACGCGAAGGAGTCCAAGGACCCCAACCAGTCCGGAAGCTCGGGCGACAATTCCAGTCTCGGAAGCAAGCTGCGCGATGCACTGTCCAATCTGCTCGCGAAAATGAAGCCGCAATCCAAGCAAGGCGGCGGAAAGCCGAACGACTCTTCGCAATCGGCCAGTTCCAAGTCCTCCCAGCAAAGCGAGAAGCAGGAAGGCGACTCCAAATCTCCGGGCCAGGAGCAGGCCGACGCCAGTGCCAATTCGCAGTCGGAAGGCGAGCAGCAGCAGGGCGGAAATCAGCAAGCCTCGCAGGGCAAGAGCGAAGGACAGAGCAACAATCAGCCCAATTCGCCCGATGGCAAGAGCGGCATCGGCAAACAGGATGGCGACAAGGCCGCCCGCGAAGCCGCAGAATTGGCCGCCATGGGAAAGCTCAGCGAGATCATTGGTAAGCGCGCCGCCAACATCTCAGGCGAAGTGATGGTGGAAGTTTCATCCGGCAAGCAGCAGTTGAAGACCCAGTATTCCCAGCAAAACGCCACGCATTCGGAAGCGGGCGGGGAAATCAATCGCGACGAAGTCCCGCTAGCGTATCAGCAATACGTGCAGCAATATTTCGCGCAGGTGCGCAAGCTGCCCGCCGCGAAGAGCAAAACCACGCCGGATTCCAAACCATCCGCGACGCCGGATACGAAGTCGAAGACCGCGCCGTCCAGCCTGCAGTGAGGTCGCAGCGGTTATCCTTTGTCGTAGAAGCTTCTCTGCCCCAAGTACCACAGCAGCCGGTCGAGCACCCGGACCTTGTAGGGACAGTCGGCTAGGTCTTCTGGCCTTATGACGGACTCGACTTCGCTGTAGACCTGAAGCCAAACTTCAACAAAGCAAGCATACTCCGCTTGCTTGGGTGTGGGAACCATATGGCGGAGCCGGCTTATAACCCCCAGCGCACTCGCCGCATTCCCATCAAAGATAGGAACATCATGCGGATAGCAGCACCATAACGCCTTCGAGGTGAGCGACTTTAAATTCGGGGGCTTGCCGTCCTTGTTGGGTTTCGCGACCACGCTGATCCTTGCGTTGAGCCTGTCGAACTCGTGAACGATCCTGTCCTTGTCGAGGCTCAACGACGCTGCACGCTGCTCGTCGGCGAACCCAATAATCTCGTCCGCAATCGCAGCGCTGCGGTCGGCCGGAAAGAACATGAGCACCTTGTAAAACTGAAGCCAGTGCGTAATTTTCTGATTCCGGTCTGCAGGCCCGAGGTCACGTTTATTGATTGCTTCAATGACCAAACGATCTTCGACGGTATCTCGTCCTCCGACGTGCCACTTCGTTGCAATGAGATCTCTCACGAGTTGCTTCAGATCACACAAGTTTCACCTCGGATCGGAAATTCCCCGAATTATACTGTGATTGGATCAGCCAGTTCGTCGTCCCAATCACTTCCCGTCCTTGGTTTGCGCCACCGCTTGCGCCAGGTAGTTCACCACCTGCGCTTCATCGCGAGCCACTTCGTAGTAGGCGGCGCGTAGCAATTGATCCTTGCGATTGATCAGCGTCTCGCGGATGTTCTGCTGCACCCGTGGATCGGTCAGCTCGCGCTGGCCGGCCGGTTCCTTGGAATAAATCTTGAATACCCGGTAACCCTCGGCCGTCTTCACCACCGGCGTCACCTGCCCCGCGGGCGCGGTCTGAATCGCGGCGCGAATCTCCGTATTGGCTTTCTCCAGCGCAGATTCGGGCACGAATCCCAGGTCTCCGCCGTTGGGAGCCGTGGTGGGATCCTCGGAAAAATTCTGCGCCAGCGTCACGAAATCCTCGCCCTGCTTCAGCCGCGCTACCAGCATCTCCATCTTCTTGCGCGCCTGCTCGTCGTTCTGCGCCTTGTCGTTTTTCAGATTCCGGACGTTCGGGTCGGGCATCGGCGACACCAGAATCTGCGCCAGGTGCACTTGCGGCTCCGGAAAATTGAAGCTGCTTTTATTGGCGTTGTAGAAATCGGTGACGTCTTTGTCGGAGATCGAAATGTGCGATGTGATCTCTTTATTGAACAGCTTGGTGATGCTCAGGTCGCGCTTCAACTGCGCTTTCATGTCGTCCAACGTCATCTTGCGCGCTGCCAGCTGCTTTTGAAATTCCTCCTGCGTGTAGGGCGCTTTCAGTTCGGCGAATCTCGACTCTACGTCGGCATCGGTGGCCATCAAGCCCAGCTTCTCGGCGCGCTGCAGCATGATCTCGTTGTCCACCAGCGTCCGTAGCACCTCCAGTTTCTGTATCTCCATCTGGTCGGTGCTGGGCTTCTCTGCGGACGACATGAACTGCGCCTGATATTGCTTATCCAGGTCCGCGTAGGTGATCAGGCGCCCGTTCACCGTGGCCGCCACATTGTCCGAGATGGCGCGCTTGCATCCGGTCGCGCATAGGACGAGCAGAACGCTGGCGAGGGCGGGGAAAATACGGGACATTCGGTTTCGGTAGATGACTTCATTCTACAGTCAACTGCTACAATCGCGCGCATGGGTACTCCGCGACGCCTTCTGCTCGGCGGGCTCGCGATCGTCGCTCTGGTGGCCGCCGCCGAGTCCCCCAGGAACGATTTTCGCTTCTCCATCCTCGGCGATCGCACCGGCGACGCTCAGACCGGCGTCTACGAACAGGTCTGGCGAGAGATTGACGGCGAGCATCCCGATTTTGTGGTCAATGTGGGCGATTCGATCCAGGGCGGCAACGATTCTACCGTCGCATCGGAGTGGCTGGCGCTTCGTCAGCTCTGGAGCCGCTACCGCTATCCGCTCTACCTGACCCCGGGCAATCATGACATCTGGTCGCGGGCGTCTCTTGCCATGTATTACAACCAGACGGGACAACAGAGGTTCTACAGCTTCAACTATCAGAACGCGCATTTCATGGTGCTCGACAACAGCCAGTCGCCGGACTTAAGCGACAGCCTGCCCGACGATCAGATGCAGTTCCTCGAGCGCGATCTGGAGCAAAATCGAGATCGCGACCCCAAGTTCATTTTCTTCCACAAACCTCTGTGGCTCATTCCGGTGAAATTTCAGAACAGCCAGTTCCCCTTCCATCAGTTGATCAAGAAGTTCGGCGTAGGCTACGTGGTGAGCGGCCACGGACATCAATACGTTCACGAACGCTTGGATGGCGTCACGTATATCGAGGCGCCCAGTTCCGGCGGCAAATTGAAAGGCCACGGCTTCGACCAAGGCTGGTTTTACGGCCACGTTGCAGTTACGGTGAAAGGATCTCACGTCGAGATCGTGGTGAAAGAGGTCGGTCCGCCTTTGGCGCAAGGCCGCGTGATCACGGCCGCCCTTCGCTCGATGGAGGCACCAGTCCCTTGATGCGCAAAAAGGCGCCGATAATCCCGTACATTTCGTTATCGTGCGCGATATTCCAATTCAACAATCCCAGCCGTGTCATGTCCCAACGAAACCATTTCACTGGAACCACACCCGCCTTGTCGGTCATGGACGCGTACACCGCATCGCAATAGTTGAAGGACGCCTTGAGCGCAGCCACCAGATCGGCCTTGGCGGTCTTGGGCGGCGCGAACTTCGCATCGGCGGTGGTCTTCTCGCCCTTCGCCACCTGGCACATCAATAGCTGGCCATCCGCCACGTGCGCGATCATTTCGCCAAACGTCCGCACTTGCGGAACGGTGCGGAACGAATAGTTCTCCGCCGGCATTTTATCCGCGGCTTTGAGGAGACTGTCTTTCACCAGCGCGTAGCTCTGCCGGGCGTCGTCGCTGATGGGGTTGGCCTGGGCCAGCAGCGAGGCAGCGCTGAAGAGCGCAGCGCATGTAAAAGCGAGAATTTGACTCATGCTTTATTTACCTACCAAATGCTGAAGATCTTTGTTGTTCTCATTGCAAACGTATTCGAGCAGGTCCGTATCGGGCAGCAGTTTCAGCGGGAGCGTCACATTCCAGGGCTTGGTATAAGCTTTCGAATCGTCGATGGTGATCAGAATATCCATATCTCCAAAATCCTTTCGCCGGAAGCGCTCCGTCACGTGCAGGGCATCGGTGGCCGGACGACCGTCGTTATCCAGCCAGCCCTGATTATTGAAGCCCGCGGTTTGCGCCACGAAATCGTCGCCCTCCCAATGCCCGATCGAATAACCCTGCCAGGTCGGGTTAGGATCTTTGGGAAGCTCGCGGCCATCCGTGAAAATCTGGCGATAGCTATGCACCGCCTCATAGAGAATGACTACCATCTTCTCGCTGTTGACAATCTTGAAAGGGTAGGGAACGGCGTCGGACCGCGGGACGCCGCCCGGAATGCAGTTCCCGGTAGGATCTTCCTTGCTCTCGGTGGCGCGTCTCTGTTTGAACAATTCCGCCGCCCAGGACTGGAACGGAGCATCGCCGGGCTTCAGGTCTGAGGCGATATTGCCGATGTAGGGTGGGGAAGGCTTCCAGATGCCCGCCAGGTCCGGCTTACCATCCTGAGTCCTGGGCGTGGGCGCCGAAAGGTTCGCCGTCCCATCCGGCAGCCGGGGCGTCCCGGGCGTCCGGACGTTGAACCACTGGGCCGAAGCAAGCGTAGAGGTAGCGCACAGGAGGGCTGCCACAGGGAGCGAGCGCAACATCCGTTCAGTATACATGTGAAGCCGCCGAAGGTCCTCCCAAGAGCGCTTAAAAAAGCTCCCTCAAAAAAATCGTTAAAAAACCTGGCCGTCTCATTCGATAAGGGAGGGGAACAGTCCGCCGCACTCATGATCTCACTGCGCAAAACCGCTACCGAGCTGGAACGCTTAGAGGAACTTCATCGCGCCGCCGTCAACTGCTATTCACAGGCGCTCCGGTCCACCGGGCAGAACGCCATCGAGTTGGATAGCACTCAAGTCTCGCACTTTCGCGCTCAGTTACAGGCGCTCCGTGACCAGCTGCATGCCGACGCGGCCGCGAGCGAGTTGGAGACGGTCCAAACCTCGTTCGAGAACGAGCTGAAGGACTACCGCGACAAGACCCGTGACCAGGTGCAGCGGCTTCGCCGGGAGGTGCAGGCTGCCGCGGCTGCCGTGGAATCCTTTGCGGGCTCCATTACCGAAAGTGAAGTCAATCTCGAGTCCGGCCTCAAACGAGAGCTGAATGCTCTCAACCAGAGTGCCCTGAGTGACGACGTTCTTCAGATCCGCGGCGCCATCCGCGCCTCTACCGCCAAGATAGCTGCCAGCATCGAGCAGATGCGGTCCTCCAATCAACTGGCCATCGCGCAGCTGAAAGACGAGATTCGCCTGCTGCACCAAGAGGTCCAGTCGGCCCGCCGTTCGCAAACCGCTGACCCGTCGCTCGAGAGCCGTCAGCGCATCTCCAACCGCATGGAGGAGTTCATCAAAAAGAGCAGCCCCTTTTCGGTGTTGCTGGTGGTGGTTCGCAATTTGGAAGGGCTGCAGAACTGTTATTCGGCTCCTGTCATCGACGGCGCCTTGCGTGGCTTCCAGTCGCGCTTCGAGAACATTCTTCCTTCTTCGGCCATCGTTGGCCGTTGGGCTAAGGATCAGTTCGCAGCCATTTTGAGCACCGCGCCCGGAAATGCGATCGAGATGTCGAGTGAGGTGGTTCGCAAGCTCTCTGAGAACTTCCTCGAACAAGACAAGGGCGCAACGCATTCCGTCGTTTTCACCCCCCGGGCAGGCGTCATCGAATTCAGCCCCGGCTCCGATTTGGCCAAGTTTCAACTGCGCCTCAAACAACTGGCCGACGCTTTGGCCCGCTAGTGTTGCTGAAAAAGCCCCTCCACATGCGCGAACCGCAGGCGTGGGCGCCTACGCTACACGTGCTATCAATAACACAAGTGTGCCCCTGTAGGGCGGACTTGATTCAGTCTGCCGGGCTTTTTCAGCAACCCGCTAGGCCGACCCGCTGCCGGATGCGTCGAAACACTTTGAAACTAAAGCATCTAATGGCGTAATGCCAAACCGTCGATAAGTAGAACGACGATAAGTAGCCTGACGGGTTGAACTGAACATGCAAAGGTCTGCCGCGGCAATCTCCGCAAGCTTGAAAAAAGTGCCACCCTTTCCGCCCGTAGCGGTGAAGTTGCTGAGCCTGCTTTCAGACCCCGCCGTGGATACCAACGAAGTGGCGGACCTGATCGGTAGCGACGCCACTTTCACCGCACGCTTGTTGCAGCGCGTGAATTCGGCCGAATTCGGGTTTATATCCGATATCACCAACGTCCGGCGCGCTGTCGCACTTCTGGGCCTCGATACCACGCGCCAAATCACGCTCGCGCACGCCACCGCAGCTTACGCGCAAGGCGGCCTGAAAACTGAAACCATGCGGCGTTGCTGGCAACATACCGTTGCAACCGCGGTCCTGGCCGAAGAGATTGCCGAAGCCTGTGACGCGTTCGCGAGTGTAGCCTTCACCGCCGGAATCATGCACGATGTCGGACGGCTCGGTTTGCTGGTGGCGTACCCGGAGGAGTACGAACGGGTGATCCGCTACGCCGCCGAGCGCTGCCTGGATGTGCTCGAATTCGAGGAAGAGGAGTTCGGCGCGCACCACGCCGAAGCGGGCCGCTTGCTCGCCGAGAGCTGGGGATTGCCATCCGAAATGGCCCTCATAGCAGGCCGCCATCATGACCCTTGCGAGGGCATGGAACTGGGCTTGTTGCGCATCGTTCACGTGGCCTGCCGCCTGGCCGACGTGCTGGGTTATGACATCGTAAGGCCGCTCGTTCCATCCACTCCGAGCGATGTGATCGCGAACCTGCCGGCGCAGGCACGAGAACGCCTGGCTCAGGATCCAAGGGAGCTCTGCGAACGAATTGAAGAGCGAATTCAGGAGTTCGGCTCCGAATCCACTGGCGCCCCTCCCGAAGAGACTCTCGCGCTGCTCGCATCCGCCAACCCAACCGAAGAAGCTGAGCCGATAGCCGATGTTGAGGAAGCAGAGCTTGCATTAGTTCCTGCCGAGTCCGCCAGCCAGACGAGCCCGGTCAGCCGGAAACAGGCCATCATCGGATGGGCGATGGTGGGGCTGATGGTCCTGGTTGCCGCGGCCCTCTGGGCCTTCCGCTAGATGCCGGCCTTCCGCTAGGCACCCCCCCTTAGGATTTGGTAAGTGCGGTTGCCGATTCGGTGACGAACCGGTGCAGCGCGTCCAATTGCAAAGCGATGCGGCTTGCGTCGGCTTCGGTAGCCGCCCGTTCGATCTCTCTTCCCATTTCCTCGACGGAAGGGAATCCGTAGCCGCGTCCCGTGCCTTTCAAATTGTGTCCAAAGCGCCGGATGGGACCAAAGTCGCGAGTAGCCAGAGCCGCGCGCGCCTCTTCAATCTGCTTCTCTTTGGAAGCCAGATACTGAGGAACCAGCGCCATCACTTGCTCGGAGATGGTAATGGTCCGCGCGGGTTGAGCTACTTTGGCCGGCGCGAAGTGGTAGATAGTTTTCATAAGCGTCTCCCGGTCCATTGGTTTGGCGACGTGCGCCACACAGCCGGCCTCCATGCTGGCCATCACGGCTTCCCGCATGGCGTCCGCCGACAGTGCCACCACCGGCGTCAGCGCCCGTCCGGGCTCCCGCCGGACTTGCGACTGTTGCCATTCCCGAATCCGCTTGGTGGCCGTGAGACCGTCCATCACCGGCATGTCGATATCCATGAGGATCAGATCGAATTGTTCGCCCTGTCGAACGGCGTCCAAAGCTTCTTGGCCGTTCAGGGCGATACGAAGCTTTACCGGCTCGTTGCGCAGATAGTGCTCGACCAGCAAGCGGTTGTCTTCGGTGTCCTCGACCACCAGGATACTGATCGGGTCTCCGGAGGTGAGTTCGGCCGGCCGGGGCTCGGTGGGAACCGTATTTCCGGGTGCAGGCTCCACTGCCTCTAGCGGCAGGCTGAAGTGAAACGTACTTCCGCTGCCCTCGCGGCTGACCACGCCGATCTCTCCTCCCATCAGTTCCACCAGATCGCGGCAAATCGTAAGTCCCAAGCCTGTTCCGCGCTGGCCGTTGCTCTGATTGGACAATTGCACAAACCGCGCGAAGATCTTGTCTTGATCCTCCAGCCGGATGCCGGGGCCGGTGTCGCACACCTCGAATCCCAGCCGGTCGCCCGCGCTCGCGGCGCTCAGCACCCTGACCTTCACATCCACGCGCCCGGCGATGATGAACTTTAAGGCATTGCTCAGCAGATTGACCATTACCTGCTGGATGCGCAAGGGATCACCCAGTGCCCAAGCCGGGGCCACTGGATCGATTTCCACTCCGAGCGCGATCCCTTTTCGCGCCGCGGTGTCGCGGAACGTGGCCACTGCATCGTCCACCGTCTCGCGAATGCGGAAGGGGGCCCTTTCGACGCGCACCGCTCCCGCCTCGATGCGCGAGAAATCCAGAAAGTCGTTGATCAGGGCAACCAGCCGTCGGCAGTTGCGCTGAAACATGCTCACATATTCGTTTTGATCCGAGCTAAGCGGAGTCTGCGAAAGCAGGTCCGCCGCGCCTAGGATGGCGTTGAGCGGTGTGCGGATATCGTGGCTGATCTTGGCCAGGAATTCGGACTTGGCGCGGTTGGACGCCTCGGCCGCATCCTTGGCGCGGATCAGCGCGGTGTCGCCCCTTTTGCCGGCCCAGATATCGCGCAGGAAGATATAGAAGCTGGAGGCGGGATCGTCCGACGTGGCGAGAAACGTCATTCCAACCTCGGTGCCTGCGCCATCGGATGGCTCGATGCGCGCGGCGATTTCGGCCCGCCCGTTCATCCGCATCAGCGCGATGGCGGCATGCACTCTCGGCCGGTCGTCCACTTGCAGCGTGGCTGAGATATCGGCCGGTTTGTGGCTCTGGGAACAGCCCGCCATCTCCGCATAAGTTCGGTTCAGCCACAAATAGCGCCCCGACGGGTCGATTTCGGCGATGCCATGCAGCGCGTTTTCGAGCACCACCCCCTTGCGCCGTAGTGTCTCGGCCACGCTCATCAGTCCCGCGTTCAGCGCTCCAATTTCGTCCTGTCCGGCGAGCTGGCGCGGCGCCGCTCCTGAGGCCAGCTGCGCTACGTTTCGCTGCACATGGGCGATGCGGCTGGTAATGCCTTGTGCGAAGAGCAGCGTGGTCGCTACCCCTCCCAGCAGTCCGAAAAAAAGGCAAATGCCGGTAATAGCGCCCTGCTGGGCTCGCGACTGTTCCACCTTGCCTCGGAACAGATCGAGTTGCCGCGCGTTGTCGCGTTCCATCAACTGGAGCAGTTCCTCTTTCTTGCCCCGCTCGGCTTCCACCTGGATCACCGCACTGCGGAACTGATCCTGCGGCAGTGCGCCCGAGCGAAAGCGGGCAAAATCGCCAAACATCCGCTCCACGCGAGCGTGCTCGATCGCGGTAACCTGCCACAGGCGCTGCTGTTGCCCGGCGCTATCGGCAGTGAGGTTGAGAAGCTTGTGCTGGCTGGATTCAAAGGCTGAGAGCGACGCGCGCGCCAGGCTCGCAAAGGACTCCTGGGCCGTGATGATGTAGGCACGCGCCTCGGCGGTGGTTTCGAGATCGGCCGCGCGCAGGCGTTCGATCTCTTCCGCCGTTTCACGCGCGCGGTCGACCAGCCCAACGCTCGCTGAGTTGCGCTCCGCCAGTATATTTGTGACGCCGAACATTAAGACCGTGGCCGCCGCGGGGATTGAGATCAGCACCAGGCACTTGGTCCGAAGAGACAGATCCGGCCATTTCTTTTTCCAGAGCGGAAGCTTTTCGAGTGGCATAAGCTAGCGGTCCAGAACCACCCGCAACAAGGGACAGAGCGCGCTGACCCGCGCCTTTTCAAGCGAAGCGTCCGCGCCTAGATGCGCGGATACCGATAGATAGAGATCGGATTGCTCGGCTCCCGACACCGCAACGATCCGGACTTCGGGGAAAAGTTGCTTGAGCTCACGCACCGCCTCGATGCCGTCGCGTACCGGCATCACCATGTCGAGAATCACCGCGTCCACGGCGTGGTGCCGCAATTGCCGCAGGCAATGATCGAGGTCCTCCGATTCAATGACGTCGAATCCCGCCGGTTCCAGAATGGCGCGCGCCAGCACCCGAAAGTGCTCGTCGTCATCCACCACCAGCACCTTTCCGCTCAGACGCCCGGTGTCTGGCGGGTGTCGAAGTGCTTTTTCGAACACCTCATTGGCCATAGCGCGCTCATCGGCAAAGCCTACCCAACCTTGAACCCATCCCCCGCCTCTTGTCCCCGCCCCCACTACCGATAAGCCTTGTGTGAGCACTCTCATCCAATCGAGCGGCAGCGGGCGCGGGATGCCTGCCACGGCGCAAGATAACGGCCGGGGTCCGCTCGCTGGCGCTCCATGCCGGCGGAGGGAACCGTGATTTTGGCCACCGTTTCGGGTGATCCGGCTTTTCATAAAGACGTGCGTGCGTCTCTTGACGGTCACCTTCGATTTGAAGCCGCTTGGGACCTGAGTTACCAGGACGCCAACCGGCTACGAACCATCGGCCCGGAGCTGCAATGCATCCTGATCGTCGATTTCGCCGATTTACCGCTGGCCATGCCGGTGGCGCGCGCGGTCGACGGCCATTCCCACTTCGCCCTCATCGCGGTACGAGGCGGGGGCAGCCGCGACGAATTACTGCAATTGATGCAAGCCGGAGTTCGCGAAGTGCTTCCCAACTTCACCGAGCGCGAGATCCGGCAAGCGGCCGCGCGCGCGGCTTCCACGCTCGCTTCTTCCGGTGAACTGCTGGCCGAGCTGTACGCCTTCATCCCCGCCAAGCCGGGCTGCGGCGGATCCACCATCGCTACCTACGCTACAGCCTTGGCGGCGCAACTCAGTAACGATTCTACCCTGTTGCTCGATTTCGACATTCGTTTAGGCGTCACTTCCTTTTTGCTGAAGGCCGAAGGCGCGCACACCATTGTCGATGCTCTGCTGCAATCCGATCATCTGGATTTGGATCTGTGGTCCAGCCTGGTTTCTCAGATCAAGAACCTACATCTGCTCGGATCGGGTCCCATGGATTTTTCGCGCCACGTTTCCACCGAGCGCTTCATGGAACTGCTGGATTTCGCCATGCGCCGCTATTCGCTAGTAGCCGTAGACCTGCCGGGCACCATGGAGGATCAGGAATGCGAGACGCTGCTGCGCTGCAAGCGGATCTATCTGGTGGTCACGCCGGATATCGGCGCTCTGCATGTGGCGCGCCGCAAAGCCACCTGGCTGCAGGACCTTCGCCTGACGGACAAAGTGTCGGTGGTGCTCAACTGCGTGGAGCGAAGAAACACGCTGTCGGTCGAAGATATCCAACGCATTATTCAATTGCCGGTTCGCCATCTGCTACCGGCCAGCGCCGGTGAGATCTCACGCGCCGTTCAGAAAGGGGCCGTCCTCGATGCTTCCTCCGGGCTCGGCAAGCACATTGCCCAGATTGCGGCTGAGATGGCCGCCACCCGCCCATCCACCAAAAAACCCAGCGTCGTGCGGCGCTTCGTGGAGTACTTTTCCATCAGCGCGGCGCGCGACGCCGACTCTTGAATCCGCGCATCATTCTTGAATCCGCGCATCATTCTTGAATCCGTGCATCATTCTTGAATCCGTGCATCAGAGACCGATATGACCAACCAAACCATCCTCAGTCTATTGAATTACCTGTGCAACGAGGCACGCAATTCCGTGCAGGCCAGCTTCGGCCTGATGGCGCTTTGTCCCTCCCTGGCCCCCGATCCGGCCTGGCAGAGCTGCCTCGAGAACAGCAAATGCGGTGCGGACCGGCTACTGCGCTGTATCGACGACATCCGGGAGTTGCTTGCGACGGAAATACCCGCTCTCGATCCGGCCGAGGAGTTCGATACCACGCTGTGCCTGGGAGAAATCATCGAAGTGCTGAACCTGGCCTCGGGCGGCAGCGCTAGCCGGCTGATCCTCGAATCGGCGGCCCGGCCCGTCACGGTGCGCCAGCACCGGCGCGCGGTGGAGCAAGCGCTCATGCGCGTTCTGGTCGCGGTATCGAAACTCGGCCACCACGGCGAGGCGCTGGTCAGTGCGGCGCAGGCCGACGATGGCGACGGCGTCCGAATCGAAATTATACCCGCCAACTCCAACATCGCGCTGCGCGTGGCCGATTGGTTGAACAGCGATGCGGATCACGTGAACTTTCAAGACGCCGACGAAGTGCTCTACGGAGTGGCCACGCTGGTGGCCGGAAAGCGCATTCGTGAACTCGGGGGGACGGTGGAATTTGTAAGTGACGCCCGCGCGCCCATGGCGCTAGCGGTCACGCTTCCCTGGAAAACCGGAACCGATCAAGACGAGTCCGCGGAGCTTTCTCAACAGGATCGCGCCTCTCTGAGCGTCCTGGTAGCCGAAGACTCCGATGAGAGCTTTGTGCTCACCGGAATTCTTCTGCAAAAGGAACTGGTCTGGCGCGCGCGCGATGGCTTGGAAGCGCTCGACTTGATGAAGACGCACCGCTTCGACGTCGTCTTGATGGACATTCACATGCCGGGTCTGGATGGATACAAGGCCATCCGCGGCATGCGCGATTGGGAAACGCAGACCGGCAATGCCAGGACGCCGATCGTAGTTCTCTCGTCCGACGATCTGGAGACGCAAATGCGCTCGGCATCCCAAGCCGGTTGCTCCGGCTTTTTGCGCAAGCCGCTCGACCAACATGACCTGATGGATATGCTGGACCGCCTGAAGGCAGTCCGAACTGTTTCCGCTTGATCGCTTGCGCTTAGTGCCTGATCGCTTGCGCCTACTGCCGGAGCGCGAAGATGAACAGCGCCGTGCCCGCCGACACCGCGATGTATTGCCTGCCATTGAGAGCGTAGCTCATAGGCCCGCTGTTGATCTGTCCCCCGAGCGATGCCTTCCACAGCAGCTTGCCGGTGCGGTCGTCCAGCGCAAAGAAGTAGCCTTCGCGTCCGCCGCTGAACAGCAGATCGGATTCCGTAGTAAGCACTCCAGCCCAAGTGACATCGTTCATCTTGAACTCCCACTTGCGATCGCCTGTCTTGGGGTCGAAGGCCCGCACTGCGCCGTAGCCTTCCTCTTCCAGCTTGAGGTTGGTCTGCAAATTCACGGCGCCCATGGGAGTGTTTCCGGTAGCTTTGGGACGTCCGCCCTCAACCGCAATGGTCCCCGAGTTCTCCCATAGCGGAATGTAAAACCAACCGGTGCGCGGGCTGTAGGAAGGCGGATACCAGTTGGTGCCACCCAGAACCGTTGGCATGATCGTGCTGCCGGCCGGCGTCGGCACTTTGCCCGGAACCCGCATCGGCCGGCCTTTTTCGTCGAACCCGCTCATCCAGTTCACCGTGGTGAACGGCTTACCCATCAGGAACTGCCCGGTGTTGCGGTCGAGCACATACATCAGGCCGTTGCGATTGGCCCACAGCATCACTTTTCGCGGCGCGCCTTGCCATTCGATGTCCGCGAGCACGGGTACCTGCGTCGAATCGTAATCCACTTCGTCGTGCGGTGTGAACTGGTAATGCCACTTCAGCTTGCCGGTGTCTGCATCCAGCGCGATCACCGAATCGCTGTAAAGATTGTCGCCGGCGCGTTCTCTGCCATCCCAATCGGGCGCGGGATTTCCCGTGCCCCAGAACGTGAGATTGCTCTCCGGATCGTAGGCTCCGGTATTCCAGATGGCTGCGCCACCGTGCTTCCACGAATCGCCCGCCCAGGTTTCATGCCCCGGATCGCCCGGCTGCGCGATAGTGTGGAAGCGCCAGACCTCCTTGCCGGTGTGAACATCGTACGCGGCCAGCATACCGCCAATCCCGATGTCGCCTCCGGCGGTGCCGACAATCACCTTGTCCTTCACAATCAGCGGCGCGTGCGTGATGGAGTAAAACTCGTTGACGTCGGCCACCGTGGTGTTCCAGATTACCTGCCCGGTCTTGGCGTCCAGCGCGATCAGATGCGCGTCGATGGTTCCGAGGAACAGGGTGTCGCCCAGGATGGCGAGGCCCCGATTCACGCGCCCGCAACAAGTGCGCGACTTGGGCGACGGGTTATAAGCGTAGGTCCAGAAAATGCGCCCGGTAGCGGCGTCCAGCGCAAATACATCGTCGGGCGGCTGCACCGTATAGAGCACGCCATTCACCACCAGCGGAGTGGCCTCGAATTTCTCGAGCGACTTGGCTTGAAACACCCACTGCAGCTCCAGCTTGTCCACATTTTCCGGCGTGATCTGCGTGAGCAGGCTATGCCGCTCTCCAAACGTGGTTCCCGAATACGTAAGCCAGTTTTGCGGCTCATTCTGCGCGTGCAGAATGCGGTCGAACGAGACGGAGCCCGGGCTTTGTTGCGCCAGGAGCGAACCGGCGGCGAGCAGGAGCAAAAACGCGCATGTTTTCACGGCGCTGTCATCTTATCAAATCGGAGCGCCTGAGCTCTCTTAGCGCATAAGCCACTTAGCGCAGAAGCCAGCCCCACAGATTGCCGTCGGGAGCTTTTTCGCTGTCGATCTGAAGGTAGAGCCGGCCCTTTTTCAGGCTCTCGATCTGTTGCGGAGTTAGATCGAGCGTGGCGCTCACCGCGCCGCTGGTGGCATGCGGAAGAGCGACGTCGAGAATGGCAGGCCCGCGTACGCCGGTTGCCGGCCCTTGATGAACTTTGGCATCCAACGCCTGGGATCGCAGCCCTTCGAACGATCCTGTGATGGAGAGCTTCGCGCCCGTCAGAGTCGCTGTGACTGAGCCCACCCCCGTGATGTCCCCTCGCGTCTTCGCGTCCACCGGCACCGGAGACAAACGCGTCTTAAATGTCTCAGGCGCCTGCGCTGTGAGTGACCAGGCGCATGTCATCGTCAACACGAGCAACATTCTCATGCTGGGCCAGTATACTATTGTTGCGAGAAGGAGGAACCATGGAAATCGACCGGCGTGCATTTTTCGCGGGACTGGGCGGTGTGGCCGCTGTGGCTGCCATGGCTGACGAGGCCAAGGCCGAAGCGCTGGAACATCACATGCTGCTGCAACTGAATGTCGCTAACCAGGCCGCGGCACAGCCCGGGACTGCGAAGAAGTTCCCCACCGCCGCCGAAGTGGAGGCGCAGATTGAAACGCAGTCGTCTCGCCGAGGCGCCGGAAACTTGTTCGTCTCCCGCGTGGGCAATGTGAAGAAGCTCCCGCCGCTGCCGGAACGGCCGACGCTGGTCGATTTCTACAAGCTGCGCTTCATGGCTACCTCCAACCATTGCCTGCAGAGCGCCAATCGCGCCATGCAGAATGGCATGTCGGAAGAGATCATCCTGGCGTGCCTGCTCCACGACACGGTGCAGGATCTCATCAAAGTGGATCACGGATGGTGGGGCGCACAAATGTACGAGCCCTATGTTTCCGAGAAGGTTTCGTTCGCTATCCGTTATCACCAGGCGCTGCGCTTCTACGCCGATGAAGAGCACGGTTACGAATATCCCGACCTTTATCGCCGGATGTTCGGTTCCGACTACAAGCCTGAGCCGTATATCGAAGCTACCTATCAGATGGTCCGCAACCACAAGTGGTACCTGGAACCGCGCATGGTGACGGTGAACGATCTCTACGCTTTCGATCCGAACGTGAATCCCAAGCTCGATCAGTTTCTCGACATCATTGGACGAAACTTCAAGCAGCCGAAAGAAGGGCTGGGCTTCGACAATAGCCCGGTGGCGCACATGTGGCGCTCGATCGCGCGTCCCGATTCGCCGCTGTAGAGCGCTCGCATTCGCTCGCGCGGGATTGGCGGAGTCGAAGAATTCGTAAACTGCATGAGGCTGCTCCTTGTCGCATTCGCTGGCGCTCTTTTTGGAGCGATCACGTTCGGTTGGTTAGCGAAGACGATATGCTATCGAAGCTCCAGGAAGACCTTACCTCCACGATTAGACGCCATTAGGTAATAGCGGGGCATCAGAGCGAGATGAGGGCGCGATAGCCACGAGCGTGCCTGAGTCGCCAATCCCATGCGGCGACGCGAGGAGCCGCGCCCAGCCAACCCCGCGCGAGCGAATGCGAGCGCCTACTGCAGCCGCGCGATCGCCCCAATTACTTCCGCCGGCTTCTCGAAGGGCGCCACGTGCCCCGCTTGCGGAATCACCACTACTTCCGACCCCGCAATTCCGCGCTGAAACGCCTGCGCATAAACGGGCGGGATCAGCTTGTCACCCTCGCCCCAGATCAGCATCGTTTTGGCTTTGATGCGATAGAGCCGTGACGCGAGGCCGCGCTCCGGAATCGGAAACAGAATCTTGCCCGCCGCGCCGAGCTGACGCGCGTTCTGCACCAGGAACGCTTGCAGGAATTTTGGATCGCTCATGTTGGTGCCCGCGCTCATGATCTTGGCCCCAGCCTCGGCGTCATAAAACAAGTACCCGGGCAGCTCGAACGGTAACATCGCGAAAATATCGGGAATCGGATGTTCATCCATCCACAAACCCGCTGGAGCAATCAACGCGAGACGCGAAACGTCGTTGGGAGCAATCGCCGCCATTTCGCCCGCGATCATGCCGCCCATCGAGTGGCCCGCGAGAATCGGGTCTTTCAGGCCCAGCCGCTCCACCACGTCCCAGGTGTGCAGCGTGAAATCCAGCATGCCGCGCAGCTCGGCGCACTCTTCGCTATCGCCGTAGCCCGGCACCAGCGGCGCATACACGTGAAACTTCTGGGCAAGCGAATCCAGGAAGCCCAAATCCATATCGAGCCCGCCCGCGCCGTGCAGAAACACTAGCGGCCGGCCGGCGCCCGCTTCGTAATAGCGTACCGGAACACGCTCGGTTTCAATTGTTTTCAGTTCCATTGCGATATCCCGGCGCCTAGCGCTCCGCTCCCACCGGCTCCGATTCCACCGGCAGCCCACCCGGCGTCGCGCGCTTGGCGAGCGGTTTGCACCAGAAGCGGCCGTCGCCAGAGTATTCCGGAAAGAGATTCCGCAGCTTCGGCATCACCTTCTCGGCGAACAAACGCGTCGAGTGCATGCACTTGTCCCTCGGCATGTCGCCGATTTGCATCAGGCAAAAAATGTTTCCGACGTGCAGTTTCTGGATCAGATCTTGCATGCGCTGCGTAACCGTATCCGGGCTTCCCGCGATCACGCTGCCGTTGTCCACCAGTTCCTTCCAGGGAAGCTCCTGAAACATGGTCTGCGGAGCGTACTGCGAAAGGATGCCTTTTTGAATGGTCTTGATGGTGCGATAACCGGGCGCGTCCGCGAAGCCCGGATACACGTGCAGGCAGCGGTTATAGAAGTAGCTGACGTGCTTGGCATACAGCCGCTCAGCCTCCGCATCCGTGTCCGCTACACAAATAGTCTGCGCGAAACCCGCGCGGTAAGGCGAGCTATCGGGAGCGTTGCGCTCCACCACGCGATCCCAGTAGCCCTGCATCAGCGCCTGCCCGCGAATGTAGCCGCCGAAGCTCAGGTAGGAGTACGAATACGTATTGTCGATGCAAAAATCGAAGGTCTCAATCGACCCGCCGCCCGGAATATGAATCGGAGGGTGCGGCTGTTGGATGGGCCGCGGCCAGGGGTTCACATAGCGCAGTTTCGTATAGCGGCCGTTAAAAGCGAAAGGCTCTCTGGACGCCCACGCGCGCTTGATCAGTTCGTGCGCTTCACGATATTTTTCCCGCGTCAGACCCGGAATAGTTCCATAACAGTAGTTGGTGTCCATCGAAGTGCCGACCGGAAATCCCGCCACTAAGCGTCCGCCCGAAATGCAGTCCAGCATCGCGAACTCTTCGGCCACCCGCAGCGGCGGATTGTAGAGCGCGATGGACGCGCCCAACACCACCAGCGCAACGTTGTCGGTGCGGCGCGCCAGGCTGGCTGCGATCAGGTTGGGCGAAGGCATCAGGCCATAAGCATTTTGATGATGCTCATTCACGCCGATGCCGTCAAAGCCCAGCGTGCCGGCGTATTCGAGCATATCGAGATAGCCGTTGTAGACTTCGTGGCTCTTTACCGGATCGAACAGATTCGGATCGATGTCTACCCACACCGAGCGATGCTTCTCGCGAAAGTCGTCCGGCAGGTACGGCCACGGCATCAAGTTGAACCAGGTGAATCGCATCCTGTCTCCTCAACTGCTTGTGGCGCACGCACTCGTGCGTGCCGCGTCGCCACTCATGGCGACGCCGAGTCTTTCATTCAATTTGTTCGCAAGAGTGCGAACACGGCACGCAGGAGTGCGTGCGCCACAGGCCTATTTGTCCGACTTGCTATCCGGCGACGAGCCTTGGCCCGCCGATCCTACAAAGAGTTTGCGCCCATCCGGAAACGTGATGTCGCGGCCATTCATTTTGTTGCTCTCGTCCTTGGATTGGTAGCCGTCCACTACGATCTCGGTCCCAGCCGGCAATGAGTTCTTGGTAAAACCATTTCGCAGCAAAGTGTTTGGGCTTCCACCCTCTACCATCCAGCTGGTCACCGTGCCGTCGGGGTTCTTCACGTCGATGTGGATCCAGGCGTGCGGGTTGATCCATTCCATCTTGGTCACCACCCCATGCAGCTTCAGGGGTTTGGTGGCGTCAAACTCGGCTGCGAACGCATGATGCGCCCACATCGGCGCCGCGCTCACCAGCAATCCCAACCCGGCCATCGCCATCGCTAGCTTCGTTCGCATGGCATATCTCCTTGTTTTAAATCCCTTGTTGTAAAATCCTATGTTCTCTACTTTACTTCGGATTTTTCTTGTCGGCAGCCCGCGCCCCCGCGAGAATATCCATCATCGCGTAATTCCCCTCGTGACAAGCGTACTCGAAAATCGGCCCCTTCGTTTTGGTCACCGCAATTTGCGCCGTCCAGGGTTTGGTAAACGCCGTGGGATCGTCCACCGTGAATTCATAAAGCAGAGTGTCGGGCGTTGTGCGCGTGAAGCGTTCCGTCAAATGCATATTCCGGTCGGACCCGCGAAAGGAGTATTCATCGGAGAAGTTCGTCGTATCCACCACGAGTGTCTTGCCGTCCCAGTGGCCGCGAGAATCGCCCCGCCATTCGCGGATATTGTTCGCCACATGCGGGCTTCCGTCCAGCGGGATGACGCGTGTATCGTGGATCATTTCGTTCAGGATCACCACCTGCTCGCGCGTTTGTATGATTTGGAAGTTATTGTTGTATGGGCCGGGAAGCATCGGGGGCCCGGCTGTGGCCCACAGAATACAGCGTTCGCCCAGCGAGCGGCCCTCCGGACCGTCGGTCGCGTGTTCCTGCATCCATTCCCGCTTCTCATCCGCTCGTTTTTGCCCCTCCGGCGTAAGCGCGGGAAGGTGCCCGTCGGGAGGATCCACAATCAGCGATGTTCGCCGCGTGCCCACGGCCTTGGTGCCGCGGTCGTACCAGAATTGATTGTACGCGGTGGCCACGTCGGCGTCGGCGTTTCCCGTCCGGTGATCCACATTGTTGCGTTCCACCACCTGCTTCTCGTAAGCCGCCGCTTCCTCGGGAGTGAATGTCGGTTTCCCGGCGAGATCGGCCGGCCGTTCCAGCGGCGTAATGGTGGCGTTGCTCCAGATTCCCTGAAGATCCGCCTGCGCGAAAATCGCCTGTCCCCAAAAAAGTGGCGTCGCGAGCAAAACTAATGGGAGCCGATGCGTCATTGTGATCCCTTCCTCTCAGTGTTTGATCCGGGGAGCATCGGAGGTCCCGCCGTAGTCCACATAATACACCGTTCGCTATCGCGAAGAAGCCCGGCGCGCGGACCATGCTGCTACTGCTTTTTTTCAGCGGCGCGCGCCCCAGCCAGAATATCGGTCAGCGCGTAGTTGCCTTCGTGACACGCATATTCGTACACTCGCTCCGATGTCTTGTTGAACGGGATGCGCGCGGTCCACGGCTTGGTAAATGCCGTCGGATCGTCGACGGTGAATTCGTACTGCATCACTTCCGGCGAGATGCGGGTGAAGCGCTCGGTGAGGTGCAGGTTCGTGTCCGACCCGCGAAAGCTATACTCGCTGTTGAAATTCGTGGTGTCCACCACCAGCGTGTTGCCTTCCCAGTGGCCGCGAGAATCGCCCATCCATTCGCGAATGCCGGAATCGACGTGCGGACGTCCATCCAGAGGAATCACGCGCGTGTCATGGATCATTTCATTGAGAATCACTACGTAGCCTGGCGCTTCGACGATCTGCAAATCGCTGTTGTACGGTCCCGGCAGCATGGGCGGACCCGCCGTCGTCCAAGTCAGGCAACGTTCCGCCATCGATCGGCCTTCCGGACCATCCGTGGCGTGGTCTCGCATCCAAGCCCGGTTTTCTTCCGCGCGCTTTTGGGCGGCGGGCGTCAGCGGCGGTATTCTTCCATCCGGCGGATCCACGATCAGCGAAGTTCGCCGGTCTGATACCAGATTGTTTCCCCGATCCCTCCAGAATTCGTTGTAGGAGCGGCCGACGTCGGTCTGCGCGCCGCCGTCCCGTCGATCGCTGTTCACCTGATTGAGCGTCCGCTTCACGAAATCGGCGGCTTCCTGCTCGCTGAGAAACTCTTTGCCGGCCAATTCGGCGGGCCGTTCCAAAGGGGTCAGAGTGGGGTTGGTCCACACACCCTGTAAATCCGGCTGGCCGTCCACCGTGTGCGGGGGATTCCAGCTTTTGGCCGCCACCGTGGCCGGCTTGGCCGCGACCGGCAGGCCTTGCGCATAGATATAAATCGGGGCGACTAACACGACCAACACCGCGAGCCGCATAGCTAACCTCCGCTGAAACTTATTTGCTGGGCTGCTTGCGAAGGTGTCCGTACAGCAACTCCTCCACAAACTCCACACACTTGAATTCTAGCAGTTGGGCGTTTTTTTCCATGTGCTTGTACAGCGGCATGCTGATCTTCCAGGGCTTGGAAAACGTGTCGGGATCCTCGATCGTCGCTTCGTAGTTCAAGACAGTTGCCGAGACCGGCGTATAGCGCTCCACTACGTGCAATTTATCGCTGTGAAAATCGCCCGCGCGATCGAACCAGGTCATATCGTTCAGGCCAGTCACGTCCACCACCAGGGTCTCGCCGTCCCAATGCCCGGCCGACCAGCCCATCCAACTGTCCACCGGAGCTTCCCCCGGATTATCCATGTAGATGGTTCGCACCGCGCTGTCGTATTCGTACGAGATCAGAATCACCTTGCCGGTCTGCACGATCTGAAACGGAAACGGCATGTAGGTGGCGCGCGGAACGCCCGGCAGGTAGCACTTCACCTCCGGATCCAGCTTCAGACGGTTCGCGTAGTTTTCTTTTTTCTTCTGTGCGGCGGCCGGAAGGTAGGGGATCTCGCCGCCCTCCACTACGCCGATGCCAGGCGGTTCCGCGCCTGTCGCGCCCAGCGCCACAATTTGACCGGCCTGCGCCGAGTGGCCTTCCAGATCCCAGTTAGCGGTGTTCATGGCCTGCCAGATGCCGTTCAGATTCGGCTTGCCGTCGGCGGTTCGGGGCGCTTTGTAAGTTTGAGCTTGGGCGCTTGCCGCTGCAATAATGGCCGCCACGGCAACTGCGCCGAGCAAGGAAAGTCGAAGTTCATTTCGCCAGGACATATTTAGTGACTTCGATCCTACATTCGGCGCAAGCTGGTGTCAAATGAGGCCGGTCTCAAACGGAGCCTGCCCGGCCCCTTAGGACGCCGCCACACCCTCGCTGGTCAAACTCGCCAATAGCGATCGCAGCCGCGCGAATTCGATCACCTGGCCCACCATGATCCCCATCTGCCGCGCCGCTTGCTCCCCAACTCCCGCGCCCTTTTCATCGAACCGCTCCGCCAGCGTGTTGATCGCGACACCCATCGGCGTGGGCCATCCGCGCAATGCATGGACGATGGATCGGAACGCCGACAATACCACCCCTGTCGATTGCCAACCGTGCCCGCAGACAATCAGCCCCACCGCGCGCCCGTCCAGGTAGGGCTCCGCATCCTGGGACATGTCTTCCGTGTAGTCGAGCGCGTTCTTCACCAGACCCGAGATCGATCCGTGATAGCACGGCGTGGAGAGAATCACTCCATTCGCGCGCCGCAGGGCCGCGATCAGCTTTTGCGCGCCGTCCGCTCTGGCAGGGGATTCCGGAGCATACATCGGCAAATTGATATTTGCGCCATCGAAAAGCTCCACATCCGCGCCTTGCGCCTCGGCGAGTGCGAGCGCGTAACGCAGCGCCTTCTCCGAGGACGATCCCGGACGTGTCGTTCCGCCGATCCCGACGACGTAAGGACGAAAATCGGACATGCTCCGCTACAATAATAGCTTTGGCAGACGGCAGCACGAACTCCCATGAAATTTGGCGGTTTTTACGAACACCAACTTCCGCGGCCCTGGGCCAGCGACTCCGAACATACCCAGCTGAAGAACGCGCTCGAACAGGCCGTTCTGTCCGATCAATGCGGATACGACTATGTTTGGGCCACTGAGCATCATTTCCTGGAAGAATATGCGCACTCCTCGGCGCCCGAAGTGTTTCTCGCTGCCGTGAGCCAGCGCACCAAGAATATTCGAATCGGTCACGGCATCGTGCAAACGCCGCCGTATATAAATCATCCGGCCCGCATTGCCGAGCGCATTGCCACGCTCGACCTGTTGAGCGACGGCCGCGTCGAGTTTGGCACCGGCGCCGGCGCAACCGAGACGGAGCTTGGCGGATTCAACGTCCCGCAAGCTGAGAAGAAGAACATGCAACTGGAGGGCATGCGCGTTGCCGTCCGCATGCTGGTGGAAAATCCCTTCACTGGTTATGAGGGCCAGTTCGTGAAAGTGCCGGCGCGCAACGTGGTGCCCAAGCCCTTGCAGAAGCCGCATCCGCCGCTATGGATGGCATGTTCCAACCGCAACTCCATCTTGCAGGCCGCCCGGCTCGGCATGGGCGCATTGACGTTTTCCTTTGTGTCACCGGACGAAGCCCGCGAGTGGGTGAAGGACTATTACGAAATAATCGAAAACGAATGCGAGCCCCTCGGCTACGCCGCGAATCCCAACTTCGCCGTTGCCGCGCCGTTCCTGTGCGATCGCGATCAAAATCGCGTGGAGCAGATCGGCGCTGAAAGCTACGGATTCTTTATTTACGGACTCGGCCACTACAGCTTTTTCGGCGAGCACCGTCCCGCTCAGACCGACCTTTGGGATGAGTACAAAAACCACCCCAAGCAGTTCGCGCCTCCCGAGGGCCGTATACAGGATTGCGTCGGTACGCCCGCCATGCTGCGCGAGCGCTTACGCGATTTTGAGCAGGCCGGCATCGATCAGGTGCTCTGCATCTCGCAGGCCGGAAAAATCCCTCACGATCTGCTGTGCTCTTCCATTGAGCTTTTCTCCAAAGAAGTGCTGCCGGAGTTCAAGGATCGCGATCTCGCGGCCGCATCGAAACAAGCCGAACGGCGCGTTCGCATCAATGAGAAGGCCATGGCACGCAAACCAAAAGTTGAAGCGCCCCATGGCGAGATCGTTATCCGCGCAGCCGGCCACCATTAACCGCTCCCTCACGGGCCAAGCCCGTCCCGGCTACTGCCATAACAGTTTAGTGGCGACTCGCGCCATCCCTACGAAAACACTGGCCGAATCATGGATACAGTTGCACTGCATCAAGGTCTGTGATATCGTTTCGCCCAAAGGAACCAGGAGGTTCTTATGAGGATTATCTCCACCCTGTTGGTGTGCGCACTGAGTGTCGGCGTAACGAGGGCACAGTCGCAAAACACGTCTCAGATACAAGGGACGGTTCAGGACGCTTCGGGTGCGCCCGTCCCCGGCGCCGAGGTCAAGGCCACCCAAACCGACACGGGTGTGGTACGCGGCGTTCCTACCGGCGCCGACGGCGTGTATGTACTGCCGAATCTCCCCATCGGCCCCTATCGCCTCGAAGTCAGCAAGTCCGGTTTCAGCACCTACATTCAGACTGGCATCGAGTTGCAGGTCGCGACCAACCCCACCATCGACGTAGCGCTGAAAATCGGCGCCGTCAACGAGCAGGTGCAGGTGGAAGCCAACGCCGCGTTAGTGGAAACGCAAGCCACCGGAGTCGGCAATGTGATGGAGACCCAGCGCATTCTCGAACTGCCCTTGAACGGCCGCGTTGCTACCGACTTGATCCAATACACCGGAGCGGTGATTCCTCAAGGCGTCGCCGGTAACGGCGGTTACCCCGGCACCGAGCAGTTCGTCATCGCCGGGGGACAAGCCTTCGGCGTCGCGTTCTGGCTGGATGGCAGCGTGTACAACAACCCGTGGGACCTGTCGAACATGCCGCTTCCTTTCCCCGACGCGCTGGCCGAGTTTAAGGTTGAGACCAGTTCGCTGACGGCGCAAAATGGCGTCCATGCCGGCGGCACCGTGACCGGCGTGACTCGATCCGGCAGCAACGGCTTCCACGGCGATGCCTTCGACTTCTTGCGCAACGGCGATCTGAATGCCCGCAATTTCTTCGCGCCTACCCGCGATACCCTCAAGCGCAATCAGTTTGGCGGCACCTTTGGCGGTCCGGTGATCAAGAATAAATTGTTCTTCTTCTTTGGCTACCAGAACACTCTCACCCGTCAGGATCCGACCGCCAATACGGCCGCCACATTTGTCCCGACACCCGCGATGATCGCGGGTAATTTCAGCGCCTGCCCGCAGGATCTCAGCCCAGCGGTTCTGGCCGGTCTCCCCGCTGCGATTTCCAGTCAAATTCATAACGATGTAATCCCGGCTTCGCTCTTCGATCCTGCCGCGCTCAAGTTGGCGTCCATGCTGCCTGTCTCCAACGCCCCTTGCGGCAACACCGGCTTCGGATTATATACGCGCATCAACGAAAACCAGTATGTCGGCCGCGGCGACTGGCAGACCAGCGCCAAGAACACGCTGTTCGGACGATATATTCGCACTCACTACTTCCGGCCGGCCTCGTATTCGTTCACGCCGACCAACTTGCTCACCACCACCCAGGGCGAGTTGGACGATTCCGACCAGTCCTGGGTAGCGGGCGACACATATTTGTTCAGCCCCACGCTGGTGAATCAGTTTCGCGCTTCCGTCGATCGGCTCGCGGTGCTTCGCAATGAGCCTCCCTATGTGTCGGCCTGCGATGTCGGCGTGCCGGTTTATTGCGGCTATGTGCCCCACGAGAGCGGCTTCACTGTCACCGGTGCATTTACTATTGGCCCCGGCACCGGCGGCCCGGCTCATAATCACACCACGCCACTGCAGCTCAACGACGACATCAGCTGGGTGAAAGGCAACCATCAGATCAACTTCGGTGGTGGTGGAGAAGTGTCCAAAATGCTTTTCTACGGTAACGTCTATTCGCAAACCAACTGGACCTTCAATAACCTTCCCGCATTCCTGCTGGGAGAATTCAGCTCCAATTCTTTGTCGCTGCCGAACGACCTGCTGCAGGAAAAGTGGTTCGTGAATGCTTATGTGCAAGACACCTGGAAGGTCACTTCGCACTTCACCGTCAATGCCGGAGTGCGCTGGGAACCGTTCCTGCCTCCCTCCGAGATCAATGGCTCGGTGTACAACTTCAACCTGCCGAACCTGATCGCGGGAGTGAAGAGCACGCAATTTACGAATGCGCCTCCCGGCCTCTCTTATCCGGGGGATCCGGGTTTCATCGGCAAGCAGGGTGAGCAAAGCCAGTGGAATCTCTGGGCGCCGCGTGTGGCGCTGGCTTGGGACCCCAAGGGTGACGGCAAAACGGTAATCCGGGCCGGTTGGGGAATCTCCTACGATTACGTGGCTGGTGAGTTAATGGTGAACTCCGCCGACGCTCCGCCTTATGGCGGCACCGAGATCTGGTCGGGCCAATTTAGCAATCCCTACGCCACCCTTCCTGGCGGAGCCATCTACCCATACACGGTCAGCTCCAGTGCTCCGTTCGCTCCTGGTGGTGTCTACATCTATTTGCCGCCGAATCTGAAAACTCCCTCGACCAACCAATGGAATCTGACCATCCAGCACCAATTCGCCACCAATTGGCTGGTGTCGGCCACTTACCTGGGAAGCGAAAGCGAGCATCTGTGGGACTCTTATCAGGTAAACCCAGCCGTGTATATTCCCGGAACCTGCGTCGCGGGACAATACGGCCTCGCGCGCCCCGGACCATGCTCCAGTACAGCGAATCAGAATTATCGCCGCGTGTTTGTGCTGAACGGATACCCTGATGCGCTAGAGACGCTAAACGGGAAGGTGACGCCAAGCTTCGGAGACGTCGAGTCCTTGGACGATGGAGCCACTTCCAGTTATAACGGCTTGATCCTCTCGGTTCAGAAGCGCTTCAGCAAGGGCGTCAGCGCCTTCGCCAACTACACCTGGTCGCACTGTATCGGCGATCTCTCCATCGGCGACAGCACTGGAAACGCCGGTGCGGGGCTGGCCATTCCCAATAACCGCGCCTACGACCGCAGCAACTGCCAATCCAACGAAATCGGCGGCACATTCTCTTCCGACCGGCGGCAAATCTTCAATTTGAACATTGTCTATCAAGCGCCGAAGCTCGAGAACGCCTGGGCGAACCGGGTGCTTTCCGATTGGAAAGTCTCGGGAATTTACCACTACTTGTCGGCGTACTGGGTTACGCCCATCCTCTCCACCGATATCGCCTTGAACGGAGATTCCGGCACCGAGCGGCCGGTTCAGATACTGTCCGATCCGCTATGCGCCAATCCCACTCCGAGCTGCTGGATCAATCCCAAGGCTTTCACCACCCCCGCGCCTGGCACGCTGAGCAGTTTGGGTCGCGACAACATTCCTGGTCCGTCATTCTTCCAGCTGGATATGGCTCTTTCCCGCGAGTTTCCGATCCGTGAAGGATACCGGTTTGAGATCCGGGCTGAGGCGTTCAACATAACGAACAGTTTCCGCGCCGGCATTTCGCTTCCCAGCAACCTGGCTGGGGCGTCGGGCCTCCAGTTGACCTACGGAACGCCGACCTTCGGCCAGATCACCAGCGCGCTCGATCCGAGAATCGTACAACTGGCGATGAAGTTTTCATTCTGACGGTTGAGTTTGCCCGACCGGTTGGAATTCACTGAGACGGACCCCGCATCGGCCGAATCCGCCGGATTAATCGCGGAGCTCGACCGCAACCTCGGCGCGCTATCCCGGCCTGCCGATTCACGGCATCGACGCCCGGACTACACGGGCTATCAATAGCCTAAGTGTGCCCGTGTAGCGTAGGCGCCAGGACCTGCGGTCGAGGATGGGAGGGGCTGTTTCAGCAACCTGCTAGATTCGCTCGTACGTGTGCACCGTCAGCTCGCTCTCCACATCCCCGGTGTGCTTGATCCCGGCCGGTTCGAACAGCAGCACTTCCACTTCCTGCTCAGCCACCGGACGATGTTCCACGCCGCGCGGAACAATCAGAAACTCGCCCGCGTTGAGCGTCACGCTCCGGTCGCGAAACTCCATGCGGAAACTGCCGCGCACCACCAGGAACATCTCGTCTTCGGCGGCGTGATCGTGCCACACAAACTCACCTTGAAACTTCACTAGCTTGACGTGCTGGCCGTTGAGCTCTCCCACCACGCGCGGATTCCAATGATCGGAAATGAGCGCCAGCTTCTCGCCGATGTTGACTTTTTCCATCGCTGGCCTCGGCGCTACAGCCGGCAAATTAACAACTCCCGCTCGTAAATCATCTCCGGCGGCAAATGGTCGTGCAGTGTGATGAACAGCTCCTCGTGCGCCATCACTTCCGATTTCCACGCGGTCCTGTCGAAGGCCTGCAGTTCGTCGAACTGCTGCTTGGAGAAATCCAGCCCGTTCCAATCGATGTCTTCGTAGCGCGGTATCCAACCGATGGCAGTCTCTCTGCCCAGCGCTCGTCCCCGCGCGCGATCCACAATCCACTTCAGCACCCGCATGTTCTCGCTGAATCCCGGCCATAGGAACTTGCCGTTGGCATCCTTGCGGAACCAGTTCACATGGAAGATGCGCGGCGTCTCGCTGAGTGACCGCTGCATCTTGATCCAATGCCGGAAATAATCGCCCATGTGGTACCCGCAGAACGGCAGCATCGCCATCGGATCGCGCCGCACCTGGCCCACGCCGCCTGTCGCCGCCGCTGTAGTCTCCGATCCCATGGTTGCGCCCACATACACACCCGCGCTCCAATTGAACGCCTGATAGACCAGAGGCATGGTGGTGGCGCGCCGTCCGCCGAAGATCAGCGCGCTGATCGGTACGCCATGCGGATCTTCCCACGCCGGATCGATGGTCGGACATTGTGAAGCGGGCGCCGTGAACCGCGAGTTCGGATGCGCCGCCTTGGCGCCCGTCTCCTTCGCGATCTGCGGAGTCCATCGGTTCCCGCGCCAATCCCGGCATTCGGCTGGAGGCTCATCCGTCATGCCTTCCCACCACACGCCGCCCTCCGGCGTCAGCGCCACGTTGGTGAAAATAGAGTTGCTCCTGAGCGTCGCCATCGCGTTCGGATTCGTTTTTGCCGAGGTCCCCGGGGCCACTCCAAAGAATCCCGCTTCCGGATTGATGGCGCGCAGCCGTCCACTCTCATCCGGCTTGATCCAGGCGATGTCGTCGCCCACCGTCCAAACCTTCCATCCGTCGAACGCCTTGGGCGGCACCAGCATGGCGAAATTCGTCTTCCCACAGGCGCTCGGAAACGCAGCGGCAACGTAGGTCTTTTCGCCCTTCGGATCCTCCACGCCCAAAATCAGCATGTGCTCCGCCATCCAGCCTTCATCGCGCGCGATGTTCGACGCGATCCGCAGTGCGAAGCACTTCTTGCCCAGCAGCGCATTGCCGCCATAGCCCGATCCAAAGGACCAGATTTCGCGCGTCTCCGGAAAATGCACGATGTACTTTTCGTCGTTACACGGCCAGGGCACATCGTGATCGCCGGGACTGAGCGGCATCCCGACGCTATGCATGCACGGCACCACGCGCTTTTCGTCCTTATCGATTTCCTTGAACACCTTGAGACCGATGCGCGCCATGATGCGCATGTTCACCACTACGTACGGTGAATCGGTGAGCTGCACCCCGATTTGCGACATCGGCGATCCGATCGGTCCCATGCTGAATGCCAGCACGTACATGGTGCGCCCGCGCATGCAGCCGCTGAACAGCCGCTTCAGCGTCTTGCGCATCTCAAACGGATTCACCCAATTATTCGTCGGCCCAGCGTTATCTTTCGATAGCGAGCAGATAAACGTCCGGTCTTCCACGCGAGCCACGTCGCTCGCGTCCGAGCGTGCGTAATAACAGCCCGGCCAAAGGTCCTCATTCAGTTTGATAAAGGTCCCGCTCCCTACCATCTGGGCGCAGAGCGTTTTGTTCTCTTCCTCGGAACCATCCACCCAATGAATGCTGTCCGGCTTGGTCAGCTCGGCCATCTTCTCCACCCACCTGAGCAGATGCTTGTTGCTGCTCAAGGCTTGGGAGAGATCCCGAGCGATGTTTGTAGGAACGGTGGTCATATGCACTACTATTATGACTAACTTGCAGCGAATCGGGGAGTGGTCATCAGTTTGACGCCCTAATGTCGGATGACTCTCCCGGCAGCTGTCAAAAACCCCCATCCACCGCGCAACGGCCGTTTTACGGCTAGGCGGCCGGCCACAATGGGTATTCGCAAATGCGCAGCGTTGGACGGTGTCGCCTTTGCGGTAACGTAAACATCCCGAAGTTGTTCTGAATGCGCGAAAATACAAGTCAGGGCTGACAGCGTGAAACGAGACGAGGTCATCAGCAAGTTGCGTGCGCACGAAGCCGAGTTGAAGGCCGCTGGAATACTGCGCCTTGCTATCTTCGGATCGGTGGCTAGAGGGGATAATTCGCCAGAGTCCGATGTCGACCTGCTAGCTGAGTTCGACAAGACCAAGCACTATACGCTGCTGACGATGGGAAGAATCGAGGGACGTCTTGCCGACCTACTGGGAACGAGAGTCGATCTGTCCTCGCCCGAGTGGCTCAAGGAATCGGTAAAGAAACAGGTCCTGCGGGAGGCCTTTCTTGCCTTTTAGTGACCCTGAAAGACACCTTCACGACATTCTGGAGAGCATCGACCTGATCGGGGAGTTCATCCGGGACATGGACTTTGCTTCTTATCAGCGAGACAAGAAAACGCAGGCCCAGTCGAACGCAAGATACAAATTCTCACCGAAGCGGTGACAAGGCTGGAAATGGAAGGCCCAGATGCCTTTCCCGAGATTGAGTGGAAAGCGTACCGAGGAATGGGTAACTTTCTGAGGCACTCCTATCATCGAGTCTCCGACGAAATCGTCTGGAACACTGTCCAAGACGATCTACCAGTGCTCAAACGAATCGTTGAAAGGGCTCTCAACGGTCCAGGTCCATCGGCGACGGACGAAAGGCCAGATTCTGGATAGCCGCACAATCTTGGGCGATAATATACTTGACATACCGTGGTCCTTGCCGCATACTTGGTTTATGGAAACGCCAGACACTCTCCACCAAGCGGTTATCTGGTTCTCTGACTTCGAGCATTGCCGGAAGTTCATGATGGAACTTCGCTGGCCGGACGGCAAGGTTGCCTGTCCGCAGTGTGGATCGGACAATGTGACGTGGCTGGCAAAGGCGCGTGTGTGGAAGTGCTACGCCAAGCATGAGCGGCCGACGTTTTCGCTGAAGACCGGCACTATTTTTGAAGACTCTCCGATTGCCCTCGAAAAGTGGCTCACGGCAGCGTGGCTGATTATCAGTTGCAAGAACGGTATCAGTAGCTACGAACTTCATCGCGGTCTTGGCGTCACTCAGAAGACCGCTTGGTTCATGAACCATCGGATTCGTCTCGCCATGCAGGAAGGCGGATTCGGCAAGATGTCCGGTACCGTCGAAGCGGACGAGACGTTCATCGGCGGCAAAGCGCGTAACATGCATGCTGGTAAACGCGCCGAGCGCATTCACGGGCGCGGTCCACTCGGAAAGCAAATTGTGTTTGGCTTGCTGGAGCGCAAGACTGGACGCGTTCACGTGGAGCACGTAGAGACCCGCCGCAAGCACGATCTGAGCGGCGTAGTGCAACAGCGCGTCCGCCGTGGATCGGAAGTCATCACCGATGAATTGCTCTCCTACGACGCCTTGAACAGCGACTACGCTCATAAGGTCATCAACCATGCGGAACAGTATGTTGACGGGCATGTTCACACGAACCGGATGGAGAACTTCTGGTCTCTGCTCAAGCGCGGAATCAACGGCACCTACGTTTCGGTCGAGCCGTTCCACTTGTTCCGCTATCTGGATGAGCAGGCATTTCGCTACAACAATCGCACCATGACGGACGCGGAGCGGTTCGCTAGCGTCATGAAGCAAATCGTTGGACGCCGATTGACGTATGCTGAGCTGACTGGCAAGACGGAAGACCAAGGAAGCGAGCGCCCATGAGTGCATCGACGAGACAGGGGCGCGGCAAGCGCCAGACCGCTTCGGGAGGGTTATGAAGGAACCTGCCTTTGATTCAACACCGGAATTCCAGCACTTCAAGACAGTCATGCGAGGAGTCCTCGCTGTGTCAAAGTCGCGCCTAGATGAACTAGTGCAGGCAGCGAAAAAGACTTCTCCAAGGAACGGAGATGCGCAGGCACCGGGAAGAAAACGCATCGTGAAGCGCAAACGTAAACGCTCTTCTTCATGATCCAAAAAAGAACCGGATCGGGAACTCGTATATGAACATCAGCGCAACGGCAAGAAGAAACATTAAGGAAACACGCTCTTTCCTTCCCCGTCTCACAGATTTGACATAATCAATTAATCGCAAGGCAAAGATCAACGATAGTGCCCATGCAGCTAAGAGGCGATGTATGACACTTCTGCCAGGTTGGGATTCCGCAGAGTTCGTCAGGGCCGCCCACCGCGATCTTGAATTCATATCTATCGTTGGATTTGTAGTATGTGCCGCTTGCGAATGGATCAAGCACGCCAATCCCCACCACGGCAAACTTGTCGAAAGATCAGTCGTAGGATCATTCGTGATTGCTGCTTTTGTGGAACTTATTGCGTTCCCGTATGGAGAACGCAACGATGAACTTGCACGGCAGCAAGCAAACAAACAGGACTTTGCAATCTCCGAATTAAGCACAAAAGCACAGGAAGCACTCGGGAAGGTCAAGAGAGCCCTCGATGATTCCAATACGGCCATATCGAAGGCGGGAGATGCTGAAGATGCTTCCACTAGGGCCTTTGATAAATCTGGGAAAGCGGAAATGACAGCATCAAGCGCTATGACCCTAGCTCGCGGCGCGCGCAAAGAAGCTGATTCATTCGAGTTAGATATAAAGTCAGCAAAGACCCAGTCTGGCGAAGCCAAAGCATTGGCTGGGGAGGCCAAAGCGCTGCTATCGGATGTGCGCACTTTAGCAGCGGAAGCGCAACAGCGCGCTACAGAGGCTAGCGTGGGAGTCAACCGGATTAACACGCCAAGATCTCTTGTTGACACTCCTGGATTGGTCCGAGCCCTGGAATCGTTCAAGGACACAGAATACACATTTGCCTGTGTTTTCCAGGATAATGATTCTATAATGGCACTCAAAGAGCTTGACGGTGTTCTTATGAGCGCTGGATGGAAAAGAGTCAAACCTCCCGGTGGCTTCCCGGCCATCAACGTCTTCGGCAAAGATGTCGAGTTTTCCGTTCCGGTTTGTATATCTACTGGCATATTGGTGTCGGTAGATTCAGAACAGTCAGTTGCGTCTCTCCAGGCGCTTTCCTTAGCTGCAATGCCAATGTACGCAAGAGCAGCAATTACCCTGAACTTGAATCTGCCATCGCATTTATCTCCGTCACACGCTGACAACGTTGTTAAGACTGTGGAAGTTCTGTCCGGAACTTCGAAGACGGTACGGCTCTCCGTTGGCAAGAAACCATAATTCGCGCCCTTGCTAATTTGCTGGCCTGTCACGCCGCCCCAAGCGCAACCCGCTTTTGCGACATAATGACTTGAATCGTCATGGCGCTCAACGAACGAGAATTGCGGTTGTTGCACATCGTCTCTAGATCTCTCCACGCGATCCAGCAAGACGTTCATGCCATATACGAGCAGCAACGCTCCGAAGGCGACAATGAGAATCCACCAACCGAGATTAATGGACAGGTTGACGTTCGCGTTCCACCAGCCGTAGCCAATTATTACGCATCCGAGAATCGAGATGGTCCAAAGAAGGTACGACGGGACCGCATACGGCTTTGCGTGGAGATCATCGGCATGATTGCCGTGATAGTCGCCGGTATCTTTGCCTTCCGCACATTTCTCGAAGTGAGACGGCAGGCTGACGCGATGGATAAAACCCTGAAAGAAACCAGGATCAACTTCAGAACCGATGAACGCGCATGGCTTGAAATAGACTCCATCAAGAAACAAACCCTTCCACCAGAAGGCAAGTTCCCCACCACTTTCAAATATCAAGTCTTCCTTAAAAACGTGGGGAAGACGATGGCAAAAGACGCCATCTTGCGTAGGGTGTCCAGTTTTGGACCAATCCCAAACGAGAGCGGAGTTAAATTGGCGCAGAAAGAACTGCTCCAGCCAAAAGCTGGTCGTGCGCCTGAAGTTCCACCATATCCGATTCCGCGAGCTTTCGCACCCAATACTGTATTGCCAATACCGCTCATCCTCGGCGGATCTCCCCCTGAGTACAACTTTACTTTTTATTCCAGTTCCATTGGGCGGATTGACTACGCGGACGATTTCGGACTTCAACACTGGCTTACGTTCTGCCTTGTAATCATGAATGCTGCTGGCGATTTGCAGTACTGCGATTACGGCAACGACGAGGATCGCAGTCCAGAAAAATAGCCAGCCTGTCACGCCAAGGGAAGCATAACCCGCCGCGCTAGGTATGTCAAGTATATTATCGCCCAATCTTGGGTTTAGTGTGAAGGTGCGGCGGACAATTCATCCGGACGTATTGTCTGTCGGCATCCCGCGGATTGAGAGTCGGTCGTTTCCACCGGAGAGCATAGGCCGTCGTACGTCCAGGTGAATGAGACTCCACACGCGCGCAGCGTTTGTCGGCGCTGCGTTTTGACTTCATTCTTCCCGATCGATACAATCGGCAGCCATGAATGCTCTGAAGGTTGCTCTTTTTCTGGCTCTGCCTGCCGCCGGTCATTTTTCGCCTGCTGCCGCTCAATGGATCAACCTACCCACACCGGGAATCCCCCGCACGCCTGCTGGCAAACCGGATCTACGCGCTCCGGCGCCCAAAACTTCCGGCGGAAAGCCGGATTTCTCGGGGATGTGGGTTCCGCGCGACGAGCGCCCCTGCGATCCTAAGATCGGACTTTTTCAATGCTCGGAACTGCCCATTACTCCGCAACTCGGCAATTTTGCGATGAATCTGAAAGGCGGGATCCCCTATCAGCCCTGGGCGGCGGAGCTGGTTAAGAACCGTGCCAAGGAGGCCGGGTACATCGATCCCCACACATTTTGCATGCCCATCAATTATCCCCGGGCCTGGGCCTACCCGGAAACTCAGAAGATTTTCCAAACGCCCACCCAACTCGTCATCTTGCACGAATTCAACGCGAGCTACCGCCAGATCTTTTTCGACGGACGCAAGCTTCCAGAAGACATGACGCCGGCCTGGAACGGTTACTCGGTGGCCCACTGGGAAGGCGACACGCTGGTGGTGGAATCGGCGGGCTATCGCGACGATTCCTGGCTAGACACTCAGGGCAACTTCTTCTCCAGCCAGGCGCGCGTCACCGAACGCATCCGTCGCCCCAACTTTGGAAGCCTGGATATTGATGTCACCCTTGATGACCCCAAAGTGTTTACGAAGACTTGGACGGTGCAACTGCACATGAAGCCCATGGTGGACACAGAGATGATCGAGTACATGTGCCAGGACAACAACAAAGATATTCAACACTTTGTTCGATAGAGTTCGATAGAGAAAGATTTGTCTAACCGGCGGGCTCAACGCCGTAATCCACGGCCTGGAGCCACATTTTGTTGCAACTGTCCATCTTTGACGACGAAAGCACCATTTACGAGTACGTAAGGTATGCCATCGGAGTATTGCGCCGGGTTCTCGAACGTCGCTCGATCAATTACCCGATCAGCGTCGAAAACTGTAATATCCGCGTCAGCTCCCACCTGTAGTCGACCTTTGGATTGGATTCCAAGCCGTTGAGCGGGCATTAGGCTCATCTTGCGCAGTGCATCCATGAGTGTCAGAGCGTGCTCTTCTCGGACGTAATGTCCAAGAACCCTAGCGAACGTTCCCGCGCCCCGAGGATGGCCTTTCCCATGATCGATTTCTCCGTCACTTGCCACCATCACATTTGGATCAGCGATCGCCAGTCGAGCAACCTCCTCTGGGATGGAGTGAATAATGACCATACCGCCCTGTTTTCGGTAACGCACAAAGCTCTCGGCGGTGAGGCGCTCGCCGGTTAGCGCCCACTGGAGAGATCCAAACGTAATATCTCCCTGTCGAGTTTGCCAGCCTTCCTCGAAAACGGCCGACCCCAAGTCCGTCATGGCCGCCGTATAGGGATATGCTTCCGTTGTGACGTCGAGTCCGCTCCTTTGGGCGCCCGAAATCATTCGAAGCAGCACCGGCGTTTGGCGCAGCCCCATGCTGGTGATGTGCACAACGTGTAACGCCGCGCCAGTGGCGAGGGCATCACTGAGCACCTCTTGCAGCGCATCCACGGCGCCAGGCTCCGCCGGTCCGCTGCTTCGTATGTGTACAAAAACGGGAACACGCCTTAGCGCTGCCAGTTCGAAGATCTCCAGGATCTCTTCCCGGCTTGCTTTGGGAGTGTACGCGATACCCATGCCGATTCCCAGCGCGCCTTCGTCGAGACCCTGTCGAACCAGCTCATAAGTTTCTTGGCGCTCGCCCGCGGTCGCGGCACGAGTGGCGGCTGCATCGCGCGGAAGCAAGGTGCCTGAATCGTGCATTATCGCCATTCGCGCTGGAATGTGACCTGAGGTTGCACCGAAGTTCACCAATGCCCGGCCCTCTCGCGCGGCGTACCAGGATGCGACGGGATTTACACCAACCTCTAATTCAAGAGCCGTTGTTACACCGTCGCGCGCCTTATAAGCGTAGTTCTCGGCGTCCTGGCCGTGCGAATGCAGGTCGATAAACCCAGCCGTCACCACCAGTCCCTTCGCATCAACCGTTGTTCGCCCAGTTAACGGCGAGGCCGATATCGCGGCGATCCTTCCACCATTGAGGCCGACGTTTCGGATTGCATCCAGATTGGTTTCCGGATCGATGACGCGTCCATTTGCCAGCACAACGTCATACGTCTGGGCGAAAACTGGAGCGGACACGAGAAGTGAAAGAAGCCAGAGTTTCATCGGTTCACCTCGCCCCAACCGCCCCAACTCCGTATATGAGGCGGATCTTGTTGGGATAATTCGGCAGCATCTCGTAAGTGGTCCCCACGGAAATCGGCGTAAGCAATTTCAGCTAAGTTTACTCGATCAAGCAGGCAATTGGGAGCTTCTCCAACGCCTGTAGGCATACCGTGCGAAAACTTCACTCACTTCCCCAATCCCCAATCCCCAATCCCTAACCCCCAATCCCTAGCCCCGATGTATCCTTATCTAAGGTCTCTAATGCCTCCCCACCGGCCGCATCGGCTTTTGATCGTGGATGACGACCCCTCCATGCATGAGCTCATCCAGGCCATGCTTGCCGGAGCGGCTTGGCATGCCGACAGCGTCCTGAACGGCGAAGCAGCCCTCGCGCGCCTGGCAACTCACTCCTACGATCTCCTGCTCACCGACATCTTGATGCCGGGCCTGGACGGTCTCGCGCTTCTCGGCCAGCTCCGCGCGCATCATCCTGGCCTGCCGGTCGTCATGATGACCGTCAAGAATACGCCCGAGCACGTCCTCGGCTCGCTCCGGCGCGAGGCTGCCGCCTACATCAGCAAGCCGTTTTCGCGCGACACGCTGCTAGCCACCATCAACAACGCCTTGTCGAACGCGGTCCCCGATGACGACATCAAGATCCTCTCCGACAAACCGGATTGGATATCGCTGCAAATCCGCTGCCGGATCGCCACTGCCGATCGTCTCACTCAGTTCGTGCGTGAATTACCCAGCGATCTGGATCCTGATATGCGCGAACAGATCGCCACGGCCTTCCGCGAACTGCTCATGAACGCGGTAGAACACGGCGGCCATCTGGACCCGAGCAAGACCGTCGACCTGAGTTACATCCGCACTGCCCGCAGCATCGTTTATTACATCCGTGATCCAGGCGAAGGCTTCTCCATGAACAAACTGGCCCACGCCGCCATTGCCAACACCGATGAGGAGCCATTCCGGCACATCGAATTGCGCCGTCAACTGGGCATCCGGCCAGGCGGATTCGGACTACTGATGACCAAAAGCTTCGCCGACGAACTGATCTATAGCGCGAAGGGCAACGAAGTGATTCTCATAAAATATCTCTGAACCTTGAGACGGAGGGACACCCAATGAACGCAGCCTACACCGACGGCGGCACGGAGAACAACCAGAATTTCCCGGCCCAGCCGTCATTCCAATCCACGGATTATCAGCCTCAATCCAGCTTTCAATCCCCGCCCGCGCCCCCGGCTCAAGAAACTCCGGGCGAAGCGGGCGCCGGTAACATCGACAAGATTCGCGATATTCTCTTCGGCTCCAACATGCGCGACTACGAATTGCGTTTCGCGCATCTGGAAGAGGCGTTGAAGAAGGAATCGTCGGATTTGCGTGAGACCACTCGCCGCCATCTGGAATCGTTGGAGGCGTTCGTCCACAAAGAACTGGCGGCGCTCGAAGGGCGTCTGAATGCCGAGCGCGACGAGCGTTCCGCGAGCCATGCGCATCTGGCTACCGATCTTTCCGTCGCTTCCACCTCCATTCTCAGAAAAATCGGAGAGATGGAAAATTTCGAAGCGCAGGCCAAGCGCGAAATCCGTAACGATCTTCTCCAGCAATCCAAGGAGCTGACGGACGCCATCCGCAACAAGGGAGAAGAGATCATCTCGCTGCTCGAGCGCCGCTCGCAGGATCTGCAGCACTCCAAGACCGATCGCGCCGCCTTGGCCGGACTGTTCAATGAAGTAGCGCTGCGGCTCACCGACCAGTTCCGGGTGACGGGCGCCGACTAGTTTCATGCCTTCAGACGGAAGAGCCAGGCCCAACCAATCGAGCGACGACCAGCCGTTGGCCGAGCTTCGCGCCATCCTGCTCGGTCCCGATCGGGTGGTTTGGGAGTCTATGCGCCAGCGGCTGGACAATCCGTCGCGTCGCGCCGAGGATGTCGCCAGCGTCCTCGCCGAAGCGGTGCGGCTCAGATCCGATATCAAGCTGCGCCGCGCTCTGCAACCGCTCTTGGAAGAAGCGCTCCAGCTCTCGGTCCAGTCCAATCCGCGCATGCTCGCCGACGCGCTGTTCCCCATTTTCGGCAAAGCCATCCGCAAGGCCATCAAATCCGAATTGGACGGGATGCTCCAATCCCTCAGCCAGACGCTCGAACAAAGCTTTTCCTGGCGCAGCGTGCAGTGGCGCTGGGAATCTTTCAGCACCCGCAAGCCGTACGCCGAGATTGTCGTGCTGCGCAGCCTGCTGTATCGTGTCGAGCAGGTGTTCCTGATCCATCGCCAGTCTGGTTTGCTTCTGCAGCACGTGACCGCCGCTTCCACCGAAACAAAAGATCCGGAAATGGTTTCCAGTATGCTCGCGGCAATTCAGGACTTCGTGCGCGATTCGGTCACCGGTACCGAGGGCGAAAACCTGGAGACCGTAAGGATGGGCGATATCGAAATGGTGCTGGCCTACGGCCCGGACGCTATCCTGGCCGGCTTCGTCCGTGGCGTCGCGCCACGCAAGTTGAGCCGCGTGTTTCAGGACACTCTCGATTCCATCGAGCGGAAAAAAGCCGAAGCGCTGCATACTTTCTCCGGCGACACTTCGCGATTCGATTCCTGCCGCCCGCAACTTCAGGCTTGTCTGCTCGGCCAAGGCAAGCCGGATAGGCGTAAGTCTGCGTCCTGGGGTGCGCGTGCGCTTGTGTTTGGATTGCCGGTGCTGTTGCTCGCCGCTCTCGCCGGTTGGTGGATTTATTCAGCCGCCGTCCAGCGCCGCTTCGACGATTTTGCGCGCCGCGTGGAGCGCGAACCAGGCATTGTGCTCACGCATACTGAAAAACGCGGTTCGAAGTTCTATATCGCTGGACTGCGCGATCCTCTGGCAGCCGATCCAGCATCGCTCTTACCCGCGGATTTGTCACGCAATAGCGTCGAATTCCATTGGGAGGATTATCATTCGCTGGTTCCGCGTTTTGCCGCTCAGCGCCGGCTGGAGGAATTAAAGGATCAGTTAGAGAAGCGCGCCTTTCGTTTTATGACCGGCAGCTCCGAGATCCCACCCGAACAGCGTTTCCTTTTGGAAGACGTGGGTTCGCAGATGATCCTGTTGATCCAGGCCGCTACCGGCTTGGGCCAGAGCATCCAGATCCAGGTGCGAGGCAATCACGATCCGGTAGGCGCCGAGCAATTCAATGCAGCACTCGCGCGCTCGCGTGCGGAAAACGTTCGAGCCGCACTGGTCGCACTGGGCGTTCCCGCCGCGCGCTTGTCTGCGGTGCCGGAGGATCTCGAGAAAGAAACGTGTTCCGCCGTCAAGGAAGAAGAGCGTTTATTCTGCCGCAGCGCCTCTTTTCGAGTTACTGAGCCGCGACCGTGATTCGCCGCCGAGGCGCAAGGGAGTGGTCTTAGTCTCTGGATGTTGAAGAAAAAAATCTGCATGGTGGGACAGTTTGGCGTGGGCAAAACCAGCCTGGTGCGGCGCTTCGTCGACAGTATCTTTGACGAACGTTATCTCACCACCATCGGCGTCAAAATCGATCGTAAGGATGTGACCGTCGGGTCCGCATCCGTCACGCTGATGCTTTGGGATCTGGCGGGTGAGGATGATCTGGCCCAGCTCAAGGTCTCCCATCTCCGCGGTGCCTCCGGATATATCCTGGTTGCCGATGGGTGCCGGGCTGCTTCGCTCGCGAAGGCCGTCGAGTTGCAAAAGCGCATCGCCGGTCAGCTCGGTCCGCTGCCTTTCGTTCTGGTGGTGAATAAAGCCGATCTCCGCGATCGGTGGGAAGTCCAAGGCAAAGCCATCGCCGAAACCGGCTGGCCCACTTTTGAAACCAGCGCCAAGGCCGGCACCGGCGTGGAGGAAATGTTTCTCGCGCTGGCAGGGAAGCTGATCGGATGAACGTCCTCGCGGCGCTGGGGTACGCGGTGTTTGAGCGCTCGGGCGATGGCTCGCTGCACCTCGCGGGTCCTGCACCGGATTGGCTCCCAGCCGGATCTTTACCGGACGCCTTTCCATTCCTCGAAGTCTTTCTTCCCGATGCGGAAGAATTCTGGGCTGCTCCCGGCGCTCGCTCCACGCTCTACTCCGATCTTTGGGCGCAGGACGATCTGCACTTCTGCGCCATCGCCGTTGCGGGAGAACAAAACCTGCTGCTCATCGAATGCGCCGGGCAAAGGTTCCGTGAGACGCAGAGCTTTGTCCAATACGCACATGAGGCCTCGCTCGCGCGCGATCAAATTGCCAAGCTCACTGCGGCGAAAACCGAATTTCTGGCTCGCATGAGTCATGAAATCCGCACGCCCATGAATGCACTCTTAGGAATGGCCGAGTTGTTATCGGAAACTCCGCTCAACGACGAACAGCGCGGGTATGTGCGTGTGTTCCGCCGAGCCGGCGACAATCTTCTCAACGTGATCAACGATATTCTCGATTTTTCCAAAGTCGAAGCCGGCCAGATCCAGATGGAGAGCATCGCATTCGATCTGGCAAGCGTTATTGCCGAGGTCATCGAAATCGCTGGCGTCCGCGCGCGCGCCAAGGGTCTTCAGATGAGCAGCCGCATTCAGCCCAACGTCCCCACGCGCTTGATCGGCGACCCTGGACGGCTTCGGCAAATACTGCTCAATCTGCTCGGCAATGCCAATAAATTCACGGAACGGGGCGATATCACCTTAGACGTTGAATTGGATTCGGCTCCTGCCAGTCTCCACTTCGCAGTCTCCGATCAGGGTATTGGGATTCCCTCCGACCGTCTTTCCGCCATCTTCGACAGCTTCTCGCAGGCCGATGCTTCCACCACGCGCAAGTACGGGGGCACCGGCCTCGGCCTCGCGATTTCGAAGCGATTCGTGGAATTAATGGGCGGACGAATCTGGGCCGAGAGCACCGTGGGCGTCGGCAGCACCATGCATTTCACAGCCCAATTCGGAGTCGCCTCTGTTTCGGAACATACCCCCACCGCAAGCGAAATTCCTGCCATCGTCTATAGCGGGTTGCGCATTCTTCTCGCGGACGATTCCGAGGAAAATCGTTTCCTCGTCCGAGGCTACCTGAAAAGCTCCGGCTGCATCATCGATGAAGTGGAGAACGGCGCGCAAGCGGTTGAGCGGTTCCGGCAACGTGCTTACGACATCGTTCTCATGGACGCCGAGATGCCCGTCCTGGATGGCTACGCCGCTACTCGCGAGATGCGGGCGCTTGGCTCCGCGCCCATTCTCCTGCTCACCGCTCACGCCTTCCATGACGCGCGCGACCGTGCCTTCCGGGCGGGCTGCACCGAACATCTGACCAAGCCCATCAAGAAGGCCGCTCTCATCAAGGCGATCAACCGATATGCTTCCGCCAACCATCGAATCCAGGTTGCGGTGGAAGACTGGCTCAAGCCCGTAGTGGGCCCATATCTTGAAAAGCGCCGAGGTGATATAGCATTACTGCGCGCTGCTCTCGATCGCGGCGACTATGCCGTCATCCGCACCCTCGGCCATCAGATGGCCGGCACCGGCGGCGGCTACGGTTTCGATCCGATCACTGAAATCGGCAACTTGCTCGAAGAGTCCGCTCTCGCCGGCGATACCACGCGAATGCGCGAGAGCATCCAGGACCTGGAGCGTTATCTAAGCACCGTGCGCGTGAAGTAAGCTGTCGATCGGGTACACTCCGCGCATCCTAATTATGAATATATTCCTGGCGCCTCATGCCCGGTCTTTTGCACATACTCGACGTACGATCCCAAATACACATGCGGGTTCTTATCCCGTCCATTTTCCCCGCCCAGCTCCAGCACCCGCGAGCTCAGCCCCCTGAGGAAGGTGCGGTCGTGCGACACGAAGATCATGGTGCCCTCAAATTCCTTCAGCGCTTCCACCAGCATCTCTTTTGTGGCCAGGTCCAGATGATTAGTCGGCTCGTCCAATACCAGAAAATTCGGCGGATTGTAGAGCATCCTGGCCATCGCCAGCCGCGATTTCTCGCCGCCCGAAAGCGCCCGAATGCTTTTGTCGACGTCGTCGCCTGAAAATTGAAACGCGCCCGCCAGCGATCGCAGCGACCCCAAGCCATCCTGTGGAAAATCCTTCTGGAGCTGCTCGATGACGGTCAACTCCGGATCCAGCACATCCAGCGATTGTTGCGCGAAATATCCCATGCTCAAGCTCGCGCCCAGCCGCACGCTGCCCGAATCCGGCTCCGTCGCCCCCGCGATCATTTTGAGCAGCGTGGTCTTGCCCGCGCCGTTCTTGCCCATCACCGCCCAGCGCTCACCCCGGCGCACCGTGAGACTAAAACCGTCGTAAATCACGCGCGCGCCAAAACGTTTGTGAAGGTCTTCGATTACCGCCACCTGATCGCCCGAGCGCGGCGGCACGCGAAACTCGAACTTCACCACATGCCGCTTCTTGGGCAGTTCCACCTTCTCGATTTTGTCCAGCGCCTTGATGCGGCTCTGCACCTGTGCGGCCTTGGCGGCGTGCGTCCGGAATCGGTCGATGAAACGCTGCTCCTTGGCCAGCATGGCCTGCTGCCGCGCGAAGGCCGCCTGCTGGTTCGTCTCCCGAATGGCCCGCTCGCGCTCGTAGAATTCGTAATCGCCCGAGTACGTCACGATCTCGCCCGAATCGATTTCAGCGATCTTGGTCACAATGCGGTTCATGAACTCGCGGTCATGCGACGTCATCAGCAGCGCGCCTTGAAACGACTTGAGGAACCCCTCCAGCCAGATGATCGATTCCAGATCCAGATGATTGGTCGGCTCATCCATCAGCAGCACGTCCGGCCGCCCCAGCAGCACCCGCGCCAGCGCCACGCGCATTTTCCAACCACCCGACAACGCGCCCACGTCGCCATCGATCTGATCGTCTTCAAAGCCCAGCCCATGCAGCACCTCGCGCGCCTGAGCCTCCAACGCGTACCCACCCAGATGCTCGTACTCTTCCTGAACGTGCCCGAAGCGATCGAGGACGCGATCCATTTCGTCCGCCCGCTCGGGATCTTCCATGGCGCGTTGCAACTCTTCCAGCTCATGATGCAGATCGCCCGCGCGCCCGCTTCCCGCAATCGCCTCGTCCAGAACCGATCGCCCTTGCATCTCCTCCACGTCCTGGCGGAAATAACCGATGTGCAGCCGCTTGGGGACCGTCACCGAACCGTCGTCAGCTTCTTCCTCGCCGACGATCATGCGGAAGAGCGTGGTCTTGCCGGAGCCGTTGGGCCCAACCAGACCCACCTTTTCACCGGGGTTCAACTGAAACGAAGCTTCGACAAAAATCAACTGCTTGCCGTACTGCTTATTGATAGCGGAAAACGAAATCACTACTTCATCATCGCCGATAGTTTGAGCACGGTGGCCCAGTTTCTCGCGGTGCAGGTGGTGGAGAGCTTCGAATCGAAGTAAGCGTTGGTCAGTTTGGTGCGCGCCATTCCGTTGGGAAGATGCAGATAGATCTCTTGTCCAAGCACCTGAAAGGCATCGGGCGCCGAACGGGTGGCATCCAACCCGGCAATGGAACCGGCCTTCGGCGGATCGGCCAGAAAGTAGACGTGAAGCCACCTGTGGTCTGGGACCGCGGGGAGAAATGGATTGTCGCGGATGGTCTTCAGCAATTGCTCGCGCGTCCGCAGGACCATGGGGACTCGATAGCCAAACTGTTTTTCGATTTTAGCCTGCACCAGTTCCGCGATCTTCGGCGCACCCGCCGGTGTCTCAAAAATCACGTTGCCGCTCTGGATATACGTGAGCACGTTGGCGCATTTTGCCTCGGCGAACATCCTGGCCAGATCCTTCATCGGCAGGATATTCTTGCCGCCGACATTAATCCCTCGCAGCAGCGCGACGTGCTTCATTCTCGCTAACTCTCGTTTCCTCAACCGATGTTATAGTCTTTTAGCATGACAGCCAAGCGCGTTTTCGAAATTCGAACCTACACAGCGGAGCCAGGAAAGCTGGATGCCATGCATGCCCGTTTCCGCGATCACGTCGCTCCGCTTTTCGAGAAACACGGAATGACCACCGTGGGTTACTTCGCGCCCACGGACGAACCGCTTTCGAAAGACACGCTGATTTACATTCTGGCATTTCCCAGCCGTGAAGCCGCCCAAAAATCGTGGGAAGCGTTTCGCCAAGATCCCGAATGGCAGAGAGTAAAGAAGGAAACGGAGGCCAACGGCAAGCTCGTCGCCAAGATTGAATCTGTCTTCGCCGGCCCGACGGACTACTCGCCCCTGAAGTAGGCCGCGCCTTCCATTTCGCGTTTATAACTGATATAAATACCAAGCGGAGGTCTGGATGAGATACGTGTCTGCGGTCCTGGGTTTTGGACGAGGTTTGCCCTTTCGGCGACCGTGTTGTCCGCCGAGACCCCGCTCGCCGGTTCCCTCCGTCAGTGACTGAGATGCTCCAGGAAGTCACCGACGTTCCGGCTTCGGACTTCTAAATGCCAACCGAACGTTTCGCTGTTCGCTCCAAAGACGGTGTCGACATATCTGTCCAGAAAGTCGGCTCAGGTCCCGCGCTGTTGCTGATCCACGGCGCGATGCTCAATGGCTCGCTCTCCTGGGCACCGGTCATGTCCCGGCTTGCCGGGCGCTTCAGCGTCTATGCCATGGACCGGCGTGGACGCGCCCCATCGGGCGACGCCAAGGAATATTCGATCGCTAAAGAGGCGGACGATATTGCAGCCGTTGTCGACGCGATCGGTGGCCCGGTCATCGTTCTGTCGCATTCCTACGGCGCGCTAGCTTCGCTCGTCGCTCTCGACCGGTTGAAGGCTGTCTCCCATTTGATCCTCTATGAACCGCCGGTCACTTTGAAGCCGCGCGAAACCGACGCTGTTGCGAACATGCAGCGAGCGCTCGATGCCGCCGACCACGCGGAGGTTGTGACCGCGTTTTTGCGCGACCAGATCGGTGCGCCGCCAGAGGGCATTGCCGCGCTGAAATCGTCGCCCATATTTCCTACTGTGCTCGATATCGCTCCTACGCTCCCGCGTGAATCTCGCGAGGTGAACACCCACCGCCTGGCCGTCTCCCCGCTCGCGAGTTGGAAGACTCGAACCACCCTGCTACTCGGCAGTCAATCGGTCGGCCTGCTGCGCGACGCCGCGTTCTTCGTCCGCGACACCATCCCCAGTTGTAGCCTAGTTGTTCTGGAAGGCCAAGGCCATGGCGCGATGCTGGATGCGCCCGATTATTTCGCGAGCAAAATACTGGAGATCACCAACTGATCAGTGTCGCCGTTTATTCCCAGCCACTCTTGGTCCCATATGGCAAACTGGTTCCAACCGTCTCGATCTCGTGAATCTTGCCGCCGCGGATCTTGAAGATCTCTCCCATTTGCATGTTGGATGTCCCGCCGTTCATGTGGATCATATCCACTCCCGGCACGCCCTTGATCTGGATGTCATGCTGCAGCTTAAGGTGCCGATGATGGCCATGGCGCGATCGTCCTGGGGCGACCCCATCGGAACGGGCCAGGGGACGGATGCGGCGTTGTGCGTAGTCTGGGCGCCGTTCTCGTGACGTTCGCAATCCTGGGCGAAGGGAGCCAGCTCACCGTTGCCATGTTCGATGGCTTCAAAATAGGAGTTGGCCGCGTGGATCATGTCTTCACGCGAGGTGCGCTCGGCGGGCGGCACATCCGCGAGAAAAGCCGCGCGCGGCGTGATCAAATTCTGCATCCGGTCGGCCCGCATATTGCGCGCCAGCACATGCTCGATCTCGGTAATCTCGCCATCGATGAACTTGAGCCGGAGTGAGATGATCAGCGGCCGGCCATTCTCTTTCATCACGCCGTAGAAGCCCACCTGGTTCGACGCGGGATCGACGGCATAGATCTTGAACGTGGTGGGAGCTTCCGACGCACCCACCCACAATCCGTCGCCGATGCGAATCTCCGCGGTGTTTTCGGTGAACCGCACGCCGAGGGACAACGGCAATCCGGAAGGATCGTGGTTTACCAGCGCAGCGAGATATTGATCGGTGAGCGCGGTCATGCAAGCGCGATCGCAATGCTTGGACGCGGCGAACACGCCTCCCGTGAGCGCGAGATACAGAGCAGCGGCAATGAGCGAGTATTTAATCACGCTGGTTTATTCTCCATAGCATTGGATTGATCCCGCCGCGTCCGGCCGCGTCGAAATGCGGGCTTGGCAGCCGGTCTTCGCGATAACCTTGCACCACGTAGTGTATCAGCGGCGCAACGCCACTGGCCTTGAGATCGGGATTATGCGACAAATAATATCGGGGGTTGAAATAGCCGGCCAGCTGAAGCCGTTTCTCGCGGCTCAGCAGAATCCTGCCTAGCAGTCTCAAGTTCCTGAGCTTCAGGCCGAAGTTCCTCGGAGACAGTAGCAATCCTGCCGTATTCATAAGTCCTCGCCAGCGTCTGTGCGGCTCTTCGGCTGGAACCAGATCCTGCGGCGCGGCTCTGGGGATCAAGCTGCTGGTCGACGCCGCGCACCCGAACAGCTCCGTCATCCGTTTGCCCATTTTGTCGAGCGTAAAATGATCGCGAATCCGTTCTCTCGATCGCGCTCCCATCCGGGCGCGCAGCTCATGGTCCGCTAGCAAGCGTTGCAGGGCATTCGCGTACTCTTCTACTTGCGACGGTCCCGGCTGGATCAATATCCCGCAATCGGCCGATACCAATTCTGCCTGTCCGCCAACATCCGCTGCCAACACCGGAACGCCCATCGACATCGCTTCGAACAGTGTCAGCGCGATGCCTTCGTTTTCCGACGGCATGAAATAAACATCGCTGATCGCGAGTAACTCCCGCACCTGTTCGCTCGGAACCGCGCCCAGCAGCTTGATTTGATCGAACCGGTGCTTCGCGATAAATTTCTCCAGCCATCCCTGGTAATCTCCCTCGCCCGCCACCAGGCACACGAAGGCCAGGCCGCCGTCGCGAATCTTCTTCAGCACCGTCGCCATCACGTCAGGCTGCTTCTGCCGGCACAATCGAGCGACGAAAGCGATAACGGGAACACCCTCCCTCACGCCGTATTTCGCCCGGATGGAAGCTAGGTCGCAATGCGAGCGATCCCAGAGCTCTGGGTTTATGTTGGTTGTCGCCACCTGGATCCGGTTCGCGTCGCCTCCCGCTTCAATCAGCCGCCTCTTCAGATGCTCGGAGGAAACGATCGTGCAATCCAGGTACGCGGCGTATCGCAGGGACAGCCGAGGAAACCCTTCCGCATCGCTGTCCTCCATGTGGAGATAGTCGACAAAAGATGGACCACGCGCGGTTCGCAGGCTTGGCAGCAACCGATACGCGATCCGGCTATTGGTGATCAGTACCGTATCCGGCTTTTTCGTGTCCATCAAATTCAAGATGAATCGCGAATAACCCTCCACTGGCACAAGCTCATGAAGCAAAAAAACATCCGGCGTCAGGCGTTCGAACTGTTCGCGCCAGCGGTGGGGGCTCGATCGAGTAGTCACCACCGACACTTCGTATTCGTGATCCCGCTGCAGGCACGCGATCAGATCCAGATTGAATTTGTCGGCGCCTCCCATCTCCAGATGAGGCGCGAGCATCAGTAGTCGCCGCACGCGCCTTCTATTCTACCGGCTGAAATCGAGCCGGTTGGTGGTTATCGGCCATCCCGAGCGTGCGCCAATCGCCCGGAACTTCAAGAATTCGCACGGGATCGGGGTTGGCACGGGGAATGCACTTATACTTGCGTCGGAAGATACGGTAGGAGGAAAAATCCATGAAATCGAAATTGCTTGCTCTCTTGTTCCTGGTTGGCAGTGCCGCGTTCGCTGCACCGCGTGTCGTAGTTGGTGTCGGTGTTGGACCGGTTGGCGTCGGAGTTGGAGTCGGCCCGGGCTATGTCGCGCCCGCTGTTCCTTATGTTGCTCCCGCGCCGGTTGGCTATGGCTACTGGGGTCCTCGTGCTTACTACGGTCCCCGTTGGGTCGGTCCTCGTTACTACGGACGTGGATATTATGGACGCGGCTACTATGGACGCGGCTATTACGGTCGTGGCTGGCGCCGTTAAGCGCGTGAACCAGTTATTGCGGACGTTTTCCCTCGAAGGCATCTTGCAGTAATGCACGGATGCCTTCACGCGTGATGGGGCGCGGATTGTAGTACGGATTCTCGACCGCGATGTCGGCGGCTCTATCGAGATCAGCCGCCTTCAGTCCCAAAGCAGCCAGCGATGTTGGCGCGCCGAGCGAAGCGGCAAGATCGTAGAGCCCTGGCGCTGCTGATTTCGCCCCCAGCGCTCGCGCGATGCGCGACATCGCTTCGGGAGCCGCGGAGGCCGTATAGGCCGTCGCATGCGGCAGTACAACAGTATGCGTCTCGGCGTGCGGCAGATTGAAGCTTCCTCCGAGTGTATGGCACAGCTTGTGATGCAGCGCCATCCCCACCGCTCCCAGCGCCACTCCGCCCAGCCACGCGCCGTACAGAGCGTTGGAACGAGCGTCCAGATTCGTTGGATCCTGGACCACCACCGGCAATCCCAGTGCCAGCGCCCGAATGCCTTCCTCGGCAATCATCGAGATGATCGGATTCGCGTCTTTCGAATACAGCGCTTCCACGCAATGTGCGATCGAGTTCATGCCACTGGTGGCCGAAAGCATGGTCGGCATGGTGACCGTCAGCGTTGGATCATAAAGCACGGTCTTGGGTAACACGCGCGCATCGCGACCGGTCTTCTTCAATCCGCTTTCGGTGATGCCCCAGATGGGCGTCATCTCCGATCCCGCATAAGTGGTCGGGATCGCAAGAATCGGAAGCGTCGAGACCAGCGCTATGGCTTTCGCCAAACCCGTTGTAGAACCACCCCCGACAGCCACGCAGCAATCCGCGCCCAGCGCCTTGGCTTTTTCCCGGGCCTGCTGTGCGATCTCGATCGGCACGTGCATCACTGCTTGGTCGAACAGGCCGACGGCACGCGACCCCAGCCGGTCTACCATCAGTTGTCCTTCTTTGTGTTGCTCGGGAGTCGACAGCACTAGAGCCCGGGTGGCCCCCAGCCGCTCAATCTCCTCCGGTAGTTTCTCCAGACAACCCACGCCAAACACGACGCGCGAGGGCAGGATGTCGTAGATGAAGGCGAGCGGCATGCCCTGCAATCAGGCCTGTCCGGCGTGAGCGCGCGCGGTGCGTTCGTTCAGATCCCGAAGCACGCGCAGCTCGGTTTCGGTCGGCGGCTCGGTGGTCGCAAGCTTCGGCGCAACCTTGAGAGCCCAACCAGTGGACTCGATCGCTTTTTCGACGGTCACTCCTGGATGCAAGCTGGTCAACGTCAACTCCTTGGTGGTCTCGTCCGGAGTCATGATGCCCAGATCGGTTATCACGGCCGTCGGACCTTTGCCGGGAAGATTCATCTTCTCCCGGCTGTCGCCGCCAGTGTAGTGCCCACCAGAAGTGACGAAATCCAGCTTCTCGATAAACGCGCGTTTGTTCTGTCGCAGCGTGATCAGCACTTCTTTAGATGACGCCGCGATCTCCGGCGCTCCTCCGGCGCCCGGCAGCCGCACCGATGGTTGGTAATAATCGCCGATCACGGTGGTATTGATATTCGCGAAACGATCAATTTGCGCGGCGCCCAGAAATCCCAGATCGATTCGCCCGCCTTGCAGCCAATACGCGAAGATCTCCGGGATGGAAACCACCGCGTCGGCGGTTTCAGAGAGCTCGCCATCGCCGATCGAAAGCGGCAGAACCGTGGGCCTTGTTCCGATGCACCCCGATTCGTAAATCAGCACCGTATCCGGTGCATGCGTCAGCCGAGCCAGGTTGGCGGCCGCGCTCGGCAGCCCGATGCCCACAAAACAGGAAGCACCATTGCGGATCATGCGCGCCGCCGCGATGGTCATCATTTCATCAGCGGTGTATTTCGCCTCAGGCATGCGTCACCACTTCTTCCAGACTGCGCTTGAATTCATCGAAATCCTTGGTGCCCAGCACATGCCGTTGCATCCAGGCTTGGAACGTCTCGCGTTCGCGCGCGATGGCATCCCATTCCTTGTAAAACGCATTGTTGCGCGGATAATATCCCTGCGCGTAAGACGGAAACGCCCCGCCTTTCACTTCGCAAACCGCGCCCACCACCCAGGAAGGCAGCACCACGGAGTTGGGTGGCGCGTTGAGCGCATCGACGATCTCTTCCACTGTCACGACCACGCGTTTGGCTGCCAGCACCGCTTCCTTTTGCACGCCCACCACGCCCCAGATCAGCACGTTTCCTTTGCGATCGGCCTTTTGCGCATGAATCACGGTTACATCGGGTCGAATGGCAGGCACGGCGGCCAGCTTCTCGCCGGTGAACGGACATTCGATAAACTTCACGCGGTTGTATTTCGGGAGATCGGTTCCCAGATATCCGCGCAGCATTCCGAACGGCAGATGTGACGCGCCGGCTGCATAAGCCGCGGCCATCCCCGCATGGGCGTTCTCTTCGAGTGCCAGTGGATTGGGCCAGCCTTGCTCCACGGCATCGCGCAGACGATGCAACGACCCGACGCCGGGATTGCCGCCCCACGAAAAAATCAGCTTTGACGCGCACCCCGAACCGATCAGTTGATCGTAAATTAAATCCGGAGTCATGCGGATCAGAGTCAAATCGCGCCGTCCCTGCCGGATAATTTCGTGCCCCGCGGCGAAAGGAATGAGGTGTGTGAAGCCTTCCAAAGCCACTACATCACCGTCGCGAACCATTTCCTGGATCGCTTGTTTGAGTGGAAGAATGTGCGCCAAACTGTGATTATGCCACGCCTGGACCGTTACGGTCCCTTCCGTGTATTCCTCGTATTCCATGTATTCCTTGTCTTCCTGGTATTCCCCTTATCCGCTCACCACTCCACCGCCGACTACGATCTCAGCCGCCCAGCTAGCGCCACAGGCGTTGTCACTCGCTTTGAATGGGCCAATCCTCACTCACATATTGATCTGGACGCGGCCGCGGGGGACGGCGTCATGGAGCATTGGGTCATCGAGATCGATAGCCCGCACGCGCTGGAGCGTTTGGGCTGGTCCAAGGACAGCCTGAAGCCTGGCGACAGGATTACCTGCTCCGGCGCACGCGCCAAAGACGGTTCACCACGCATGCGCTGCACCCAAGTGGTGCTCGGGGATGGCAAGGCGCTGCAGTCCTTTTAGGAATCCGATAGCATGATTTGATAATGGCTCGACATGGCAGCGCGCGTCCTTAGTCTGGCCTTTCTGACCTTAGCCCACATCGCCTCGTCCGGGCCGATTTTCGCTCAGGCCGCCGATGAGCAACCCATCCGCGTAGACGTCAACGTGGTGAACGTCCTCTGCACGGTCTCTGACAAGCGCGGCGCTCTGATCACCGATCTGCGCAAGGAAGATTTCGAGATTCGCGAAGATGGGCGTAAGCAGGAGATTCGTTATTTCGCGCGCGACACCGATCTGCCGCTTACCGTCGCCATGCTGATGGACGTGAGCGGCAGCGTGCGGCAGGCCATTGAAGCGGAGCGCGAGGCAACCGGAAGATTCTTCGACGTCGTCATCCGTCCGACGGATCATGCGCTGCTATTGGGCTTCTCGAGCACGCTGGTGTTATGGCAGGATTTTACGTCTTCCACCGTGCGCCTGCGCAACGCGCTGGCCCAACTGCACGCCGTCCCGTTCCGCGGGCTGCCGCCCATCGGCCAACCTATGCCCGGCACGCTGCTTTATGACGCGGTGTATCAAACGGCTATGGGCAAGCTCAAGGACGTGTCGGGCCGCAAGATGATGCTGATTGTTTCCGACGGCCTGGACAACGGCAGCCGGATGCATATGGAGGAGGCGCTGCAGGCGGCGCAGGAAACCAACACCATCGTTTATGCCATCTGCTACGACCAGAAGTTCTTCGGCTGCGAATTCCTGAAGTCTCTGGCCGAACCCACCGGCGGGCGCATGTTCGACGCCGGCAAGAAGAGGAAATCGCTGGGCGAGATTTATCAGACTATAGAGGATGAGCTGCGCAGCCAGTATGCTATCGGCTACGTGCCCATCAATCAGGTGCGCGATGGGAAGTTTCGCAAATTGGCGGTGAAGGTTGTATCGCCTGGATTGCGGGTTTCGGCCCGGCGCGGTTACTACGCGCCGGGTGCAGTGGAGACGGGCGTCGGTAAGCCGGCTAAAACCGAAGGACGCCCTTGATCTCGATGAAGCGCGGCGAGCCACCGGCTCCCAGGAATGAACCCAGAATGCTGGTGGGGGGTGAAACCGTATTGACCACCGATCCGAACTCGGGGCTGGCCAGGTTGTCCACCGGGTTGTCGAAGTTCGGATGGTTGAACAGGTTGTAGAATTGAGCGCCGAAGGAGAAGTTGAGGCGTTCCTTGATGCGGACGCTCTTCATGATGGACATGTCCACGTTGAAGAAATGCGGACCATAAAGCTGATTGCGGCCCATGGTGCCGAAGCTGTTGATGACACCGGTGGTGGCGAAGCCGGGTGCGAACTGCGAAGGAGTGATGCAGGGCGAGTTCACCCCATTGGTGCAGCTGGTCGGAATATAACCGAGCGGCGACGCGTAAATGGTCGCGGTGGCGTTGTTGTAACCGGCCAGCGCGCCTTCAGCGGCGCCGTCTATCACGTTGTAGGGCAAACCGCTGCGCAGGAACCAGTTGCTTGAAAGAGTCCAGCCGCCGAAGACGGCGTTGGGTCCCCACTTGAAGCCGGTGTGGCGGAACATATCGGAGAGCACGAAGTTGGCGCTCAAGTAATGACGGACATCGTAATCCGCATTGCCGTAATTGGACGCCAGGTTAGACGGGATCTGTGGAGTGGTGACGCTGAGGTTGGTTGCGTTTGCGGCGTAGTACTCGTTGGCGATGCCGCCATTGGAAACGTCATCCAAATTGTGGCTCCAGGTGTAATTGAGGGTGAAGGTGAGACCGGCCGATAGACGGCGCTGGAGGCTGACCGTGAGCCCGTTGTAGTTCGAGATACCGGCGTTGGTGTATTGCTCGATTGTTCCGAGCGCCGGGTTGGCAGGCGTGGCCGGCAGACCGGCGAATCCATTGGAACAAGGGCTGCCCGTCAAGTTGGGCGGACAATAAGCGTTGATCGCGAAATCGGCGAGCGGGAGATGAACGCCATGCATACCTTGATAGTTCACCGTCAGGATCATTTTGGCTGACAGGGACTGCTCAATTTCGAAGTTCCACTTGTAGTAAGTGGGCTGCATGAAAGTGCTGGGGAAATTGTAGAAGGTTGGGGCCGAAAAGCCAGGTACTGCCGTGGAGAGCGAGTTGAAGCTTCCACCGGACTTAAAACCTGTGAGCAAGGCGTTATTTTCATTCGAGGCCGCGGTGAACGGACTGTTCGGAACACCAGGAGCCAAGACGGGCGCTCCAACGATGGCGGTCAAGGTTTGCGGGGGATTGAAGGCTGCGAATTCAGCCAAACCGCCCGGCAGGTTATCGGCAAAGATTCCGGCGCCGGTGCGAATGACGGTCTTGTCGTTCTTGAACGGTCTCCAGGCGATTCCGATGCGCGGCTCCGTAACGATTGTTTTGGTGTTCGCATAAGCGCTGTGTTGACCGGAAAGAATCAACTGGTTGTAAGGCACGTTTACCGCGCCCGGATCCTGTATCAAGGTGGGCTGCGTCGCCAGACGCGTGAAGCAGTTCTGGTCGCAGGTTGGATTGGCATAGTTCTCAAACCGGAGATTCAAGGAAATGGTCAGCCGGTCGGTAGCCTTCCAATCGTCGGCGACATTCCCGGCGCGGGTATTGAAGCGAATACCGGCTTCCGGGGAAGAAGGAAAGCCCTGAATGATGTATGAGCTCGATCCGCCTCCATTAAAGAAGTCGCTTATATTCGTATTCTCGGTTCCATGCAAGAGACCGGCTAGGGAGGAGAAGTCGAAATCGCTGACGGTTTGGTGCAGCCAGCTAAAGCCGAGGCGGAACGTATGTTTGCCCTTGACTATCGAGAAATCGTCCAGGAGCTGATATTGAAACACGCGCCGGCCGTTCGGAAAGACAGCATTGGGATCGCTACTCTCTGCCTCGGCGCCCACGGGCGTGAACTCGCCGTCCGTAAAGTTGAGGAAGGTGGGCAGAGCTGACAGAGCGCCGCTGGCATCAGCCGGGTTGAAGATAGCTGCGTAGAATAGTACCGAGCCGCTCAACTGATTCACTGCGTTCGACCCAAAGGTGTGAGTCTCGGAGGCCTGCCCGGCCATCTGTGGCTGGGTGCTCGAGACGTTAAAGGTCGGGCCAAACGGGCTGGTGTAGGTGGGTTGGAATCCGTTATCGCGGAAGACCCGGACGTAGCCCCGGTCCTTATCGCTGAAAATATGATCGACACGAGCCGCCCACTGGTACTCATGGAGGAGATTGGTAGGCGCGGTCCGGAATTGATACTCGCAGGGCGCGCTTCCCAGCAAGGGAGACGAAAAGCTTCCGCAGCCGCCGCCTGCGACCGGAGTGGCACCTGTAGCGCTGTTGTAGATCTTGAAGGCTTGCTGATAGAACGGAATCTCATCCGCATTGCCGTTGGACATCAGGTTTTGGAGCGTGGCGGTTTGAAACTGCGGGCTGGGAATGAGATTCAACACAGCGCTCGAAGGCTGCAGGCTGCGAACACCTTCATAATCGACGTCGAAGAAGGTACGGTTCTTGATGATCGGGCCGTTAAAGCCAGTCGCCCATTGGTTGAAATTGTTGAAGGGCGTCGGCAGGCCATTTTGATTCAGGAAATACTGGTTGCTGTTCATAGCGCGGCCATTCCAGTTGTAGACGGCATCGCCGTGAAACTGGTTGGAACCCGACTTGGTGATGTAGGTGACCTGCGCTCCCGCGTATTGACCATATTGTCCCGAGTACGCATTGCTGATCACACTGGCCTCCGAGACATCGTTGGAGCCCAGCATGAGGTTGGAAGCGCCGCTATTGTTGAGGCTCAAGAACGGATCGTTGAAATTCATGCCGTCGATGGTGAACAGGTTGGAGATACCCGGCATGCCGCTGGAAGAGAAATTTCCGTACCCGGATTGGGTGTTCATGACCACGCCCGGCGAGGTCTGCGCGTAATAGGTAAGATCTCCGCCGGGGTTGGGCAGGTTCTCGATCATTTCCGTCGAGATGCCGGTGGCGACATCGGCGTTCTCAGTTTGAAGCGGGGATCCGGCCTCAACCACGTCGACGGTCTGCGAGGCCCCGGCGACGCTCAGTTGAATATTGACGGTGGTGGGCTGTCCGGCCACGACAAGCACTCCTGGGTGTTCCTGGGTCTGAAAGCCGCCGGCGCTTACATCCACCTTGTACGTGCCGGGGCTAACGAACGCAAAGCGATAATCTCCTGCCCCGCCGGTGGTCGCCCTCTGTGAAGCGTTGGTGCTAACGTTGGTCAAGGTTACGGCGGCGCCGGGGATCGAGGCATTGGTTGGATCGGTCACGGTTCCCGTGACATCGCCGGAAGTAATCGATTGAGCGTGGGACTGAACGGTCAATGCGGTAAGCAGCCAAAGGCTAAACAGCGGCCGTAATGTTTTTCGCAGCATCGGTGAGCTCCTGAGAGTAGAGAACATCGGCGGCCTTCACTGCACGGGATTTGCCATTTACCTGCATGTTGAGATTTGAACAACTTTACAGCGAAGTTGTCACGTTACACTATTGAATTTGGAACAAAATCACTAAAACCAATCTGGCTATCCATAGGGTGGTAGCTTTGTAACTCATTCCAGCACAGCGACTTGGTTGATTTTATTCTAATAATGTTAACCACTTACAATTGTTTAGGTTCTACTAATTAGGCTAAGTGGATTCAATAGAAAACGGGCGGCGAGAAGAGGGGAACGCTCGTTCTCGGCCGCCCGATTTGTTATGGAGCTAGTAGGATTCTGTCGATCTCAGTTGGTAGAGTTGGATTTGCTCGCGGCGTTTGACGCTTTCGTGGTTGCGTTCGGTGTCTTGTCGAAAAGTATGCGCGTGCTGGTGCCCGCGATACCGATCTCTTCCACGCGTCTGTGCTCCAGGCGCACAATGTTTCGATCGTAGCTCTTGCCCGCGGTCCGAATAGTGACCGGCGCCTCGGTGACGGAATCACCCTGCTTGATCACCGCGCTATTGTCTCTCAGTTCGAGCGTGTAGTCTCCCGCTTTCAGCTCCGTTCCATTCAGCATGACGGGTTGGTAGAACGTAATATTGTAGGTTGACGCAGCGCTCCCTACAGCCAGGGCAATAGTCGCAAATCCCAATAGTATATTCTTAATCATTCTTGTAACTCCTCAACGTAAACTTAGTAACTTCATGTCTTCATACGTTGTAGGAGCATTTCTGTTCCGCAGGAATTGTGTGAATATCTTGTGAGGGCCGTAGAAAAAAAGAAAAGGGCGCCAGGATTGTTAAGCTCCCAGCGCCCGTTCGATCGGAACCCGGATTAGAAGTTGAACCGGCCGGTGACAACCAGAACACGGCCGGAGACGGCCGAACCCTGGAAAGAGCCATAGGCGGAAGTGGGCGCAATGGCCGTGGACGTAAGGCTTCCAAACCCGGTGGGGTTGGCGATGTTGGCGTTGGGAGTCCAGAAGTTGGGATGATTGAAGAGATTGTAGGCACTGGCGCCGACCGAGAATTTCAGCCGCTCCTTGACCCGAAAACTCTTGAGGAGGGTGAAATTGATGTCCTGATAACCGGGCCCAAACATCGAGTTCCTGCCGACGTTCCCAAAGGTTGTTTCCGAGCCTGACGGCACGAATTGGGATGCGTTAAAGCAGGGAGTGTTCACCGCACCGGAACTGCAGCTGGATGGCAGATAGGCAGCCGTTGTGGTGGCTGGCATGCCTGTCTCCGTGCAGAATATGCACGCGGCGCCGATACTGGTGAAAATGTTCGTGCCTGCCAGTAAGCCCGGAAGGTTACTGTCGAAGATGGTGAACGGCATGCCGGACCTGAAGATGAAGGTGCCCGATAGCGTCCAGCCTCCTACCGTGTTGTTCAGAATTTTGTTACCGAACTTAAAGGGCATGTCCCAAATCAAATCGGCTTGGACGCTGCGGCGAATGTCGTAATCGGCACTGGCGTAATTTTGCGACAGCACCGGATTCGAGAGCGAAGCAAAGGAGCAGCCAGAGCAGCTGGAATAGAACTCGCCGGCCCCTCCGTTCGATACGTCATCCAGCGCATGGCTCCAGGTGAAGCCCAATTGGCCCTGGAATCCATAGCTGAAAGCCCTGCGGTATTGGAGGGACAAGCCGTTATAATTCGAAATACCGCCATTGGTCATCTGAGTCACGGCAGCGAACCTGGGATCGGGCGCAACCGTCGGAAGTCCTCCAAATCCGTTGGGGAAATTGGTAGTATTCACGTAGGCGTTGGCGAAGCCGTTCTGAATAAGCAGGTTGTAGCCATGGTTGCCGCTATAGGTTGCGACGAACACATTCTTGCGACCAAACGGTTGCTGGATTTCGAAGCTCCACTCGATCACTTCGGGGGTAAGAAAGTCCTTGGGGACCGAGAAGTATTTGATGGGGCTGAAACCGCCCTGGATGCTGCTGTTCAATTGGGCTAGCGTCTCTCCACTGAAAAATCCAGTCTTGAACGCATTGTACTGGCTCTGGGCTTCATAGGCAGAACTTCCCGGCGAGGTGGCAGAGCCTACGAAAGAGCCGTCCGCGATATTGGTAGTAAACGGATAGGGACCGTTCGTGAACACGTTCGAAACGAGAACCCCGGGTGCCAAGTCGGCGAACAATCCGATTCCACCCCGGATGACGGTGCCGCTGGTGCCTTTGGGACTCCAAACGATGCCCAGACGAGGATTCGGAACGATGGGATCGATGCTGTAGTAGGGGTGGGCGCCACCTGTTGTAATGGACTGGTTATATGGTATGTTTGCCCCCGTCTGGAACCCACTTCCGACGAAGGGGGAGGTGAGGTTCGAGAAGCAATTGTCCAGGCAGGTTGGGTTCGCCGTGCGATCCATTCGGAGGCCGAGCGTGATCTTAATATTCGGCTTCACGTTCCATTCGTCCTGAGCATAAATGCCAAGGTTGTAGAAACGGATGTGCGCATCCTGCAGCGGGGCGAAAACTTGGTAGTATTCGCTGCCGGTGTTCGGGTTGGTGACTCCACTGGCGAAGTCTCCCAGGTTGTTGAAGTAGTACGAGCCGACCTGGCCCTCTTGGTAGGTATAATCACTGACTCGGTTGCGGCGGTAGTTTACGCCGAATTTAAATGCGTGCTTGCCATGAATCCAGGAATAATCGTCGACGATTTGCCCCTGGCCCGAGTGCCGGCCTTGCGGGAAATATTGCCAGAGATCGCCCATAGCGTAGAACCCGCCGGTGTTGGCGCCGCCCGCGCCGTAGATACCGAAGTAAGCCGGAAAAGTGCTTTCGGCGGTGCTGACATTGGCCGGGCCGAAAATCGCGCTGTACCAGAGGAAGGAAATAATAAAATTGTTCACCTGAGTGGGGGAGACAACGTAGGTGTGGTTGATCTGACCCTCGTACTGCGGTTGGACACTCTGTTCGTTCAGTGCGGGCGTGAGCAAATTCGTGCCAGTTGGCTGGAACCCGTGATCGCCCTTGAAGCGGAAGAAGATCCTCTGCTTGTCGCTGATGTTCCAATCCACGCGATGCGTTTCGAGCCATTCTTTATTGGTGTTCAGGCCACTCGCTCCATAGGCGGCGCCGCAGGCTACATTCACGCCAAACGTTCCGCCTCCGGGCGCTGCAATCCCTGTTAGGCCATTGGCAGCTGCGGGAGTGCCGCCACAACCCAGATTGCCAGTCGAGTCCTGAAGCGCTCCGCTGCCGGTGGTAATGTTCTGTGCCCCCTTTGCGAATCCGAGATTGTACACTCTAAACGCTTTCTGGTAGATGGGAACGGAAGCGGGATTCACGGTGTCCAGAATGTACGTCTGCAACGCTTGGGTCGGTATGACTACCGTCGAGTAGGCGGGTAGGGAATAATACAACCCTTCGGAGTCTGAAAAGAAGAAGAGTTTGTTCTTGATCACTGGACCGCCGATGTCGGCGCCCCACTGCCTGGATACAGCATAAGGCCTGGCCGTGCCTGTTGAATTCGCAAAAAAGTCGTTCGCGTTCATCAGGTGGTTGTTGAAGTTGAACAACAGATCGGCGTGGAAGTCGTTTGTTCCGCCTTTGGTGACATAGTTCACCTGTGCGCCAGACTGGCGGCCGTATTGCACGCTGTAACCATTTTGCGTCACGGTGGCTTCGGCTACTTCGGTCTGCCCCAGCAGCAGGTTGCTCGCTCCGGAATTGTTCAGATTTAGATAGGGATCGTTGTAGTCGTCACCATTCATAGTGAACAGGTTTGAGGTGCCAGGCAACCCATGCGAGCTGAAATTTCCGTAGCCGCCGCCCGTGCTCATGGTGATTCCCGGAATAGTAAACGCGACCGTGGTTAAGTCGCCGCCGGGCAAGGGCATTTCCATAACCTGAGTTGTATTCAGTGTGGTGGTCAGGTCCGCAGTCTCGGCTTGTACGGCGGTGGGGGCTTCGGTAACCTCCACTGTCTGGGATACCGATTGAACCTTGGCCACAAGATTCACATTCAACGCAGCGCCGATCAGAACGTTAATTCTAGTCACGTCCGAAACGAGACCGGTGAAGGTTGCCTGCACGGTGTAATTGCCCGGCTTCAGCAAAACGAATTGATAGGCGCCGGTGTCGTTGGTGGTTGCGGTCTGGGTGCTGCCGTTATCCAGGTTATGCAAGGTAACCGTGGCGCCCGTGACTGCGGCGGTAGTAGGATCTTCCACTGTGCCCGCGATTCCACCCGTGGTCGTGGACTGACCGACCAGGATCTGGAGAGAAAAACACACGCAGAGGATCAAAGCTACTGCGGTTAGTTTGGTGGCGTGTTTCAGCGGTATCGCCGACTCCGTAATCATCCGAGTCAAAGTTGCGCTCATGCTTCTTTCTCCTTTCGCGTCTTGCCTGGGTTGTTGAGCTTTTCACGGCTAAGCTCCTGTTTATCCGCCGGTTCTTAGCACGAACTGTGCCACGGAACCGGCATTCAAGGGGTAATTGAATATAAAGATCTTAACAGAAATGGTATTTTGCTAGCTACTGAATTTGGAAGAAGAAGGCGGAATTAGCTTCGGCTATCCATATGGCCGAAAGATATAGCTAAACGATTATTTACAAACCTAACCGTCACTTGCCGCGACTTTGCAGGGCGGAGAGTGTAGCGTTTCCGGGGTAGATCCCCAGGCCCGCCGCAATGACGCTGCGCGCTTGCTCTGCATCGCCACTCTGGCGGAAGCTCAGTGCAATCTGGGCCAGCGTCACCGGCGAGGTTTTGAAGGCGGCCATTCCGAGGCGCTTATATAGGTCCGCGATTGGCCCATACTTCCGTTCGTTGAAGTAGAGTTGCACTAAAGACTGGCCGGCAAACGTGTTGGCGGGGTTTTGGTCCAGAGCCTGGCGGAAATAATCCGAAGCGGCTGAATCGTCCTTTTGTGACATAGCTTCCAGAGCGCGCATATAAGCTGCCACGCCCGGCCGTCCTAAAGCCTGGCTGTTCGACAGAAAATACAGTGGAAGGTCGCTCTTGGCCGCCCCGATCCGCAAGGGCATGTTGGCCGACGCAACAACCTCACTGGAACCGGCCGCGCGCAGGTTGACGATGAGCCGATAATCGCCATTCTCCAGGTCGTTAACGGCAATGGTCTTGGACTTGAGCAAACGGCCGTCCTTAAACTCGGATTGCGCTACGTCTTCCGTGCTGGCACGGCGTCCCTCTTTGTCCAACAAATGGGTAACGATGTACTCCATCTGGTAATTGGCGGTGGCGCCCGCCGGCTCGTGCAATTCGAACAACAGCCGGAGCGGATCCGGGTGATGGATTTCATGGCGTGCGGCCGGATGGAATTGAATGCCAAAATATTCGAACGGCTGAAACGGATTCGGCCGCGCTACGCGCTCCACCGACGTTGTTACCAAAGGTCCGGCGAACGACATCTGCTTGGTGGCGCCCACCGTCACGTCCGCCTCGCCTTTGTAGGTTTGCTGCGCTTGCCGGTTGGTGACTTCCACCGCCAGCTTGTAGGTTCCCGGTTCGATGGGTATACGATCGGCCACCTGGAAGGGCGCGAATTTCTTCTCGCCCGCGGCGCCTTCATCAAACGCAGTGAACGCGCGCTCTTCCGAGTTTTCGAGAACCGTTTCTCCGGATGCGGTGGTAAGACGGTAACCGATATTGAGCTTCAACTGGGAGCCATCGGGCTGCCCTAATTTGGGATCGTCGATCAGAGCGCCAAAATCCAGCCAGTATTTCCCGGTGGGGTCGGCCAGAACCAGGGAAGTGATCTCGACCGGCTTGTCTTGATTTACCAGGAAGTACGAGTCCACTTTGGCGTGCAGGGACCGCATCTCGCGGAGCTTGCTGACATTGGACGGGACGTTGGCGAAGTTCTCGATTCTCGCCACCAGCATGTCGCTGGACATGTCCGGCTGATAATTGGTGGTGTCGACGGGTTCGCTCGGCACCAATGACATGATCGCGTGCGCGACGTCGCCGCCCATGGGCTGCAGAAACTTGTATACATCCTTATTGGAATTGAACTGTGAGCCCCGCACCAGCTTCATAGGTCCATCCAGGAACGGACGGTAGAACTTGTAGTCGCCAATGTCGCCGCTGATGTAGAAGAGCAGATAAAAGAACGAGGGCAGCGCGGTGGAGTTAATCTTGTTGTCGTAGAACCAAAGTTCCATGGGATAAATCTGGCCGTAGCCGACGAAAGGATGTCGTGAAGTGGGCGGCCCAAATAGAATGTAGGCCCGCCCCATATCGGTCATCCAGCCGGGCGTGCTGGATTCATGGTTGAAGTGCGAGTTGGCGTATTCGATCCGGGCGTAATGCTCTTCTTTATATGGATTGTGTTCGGGGTCGCGCAGCGGATTACGGATGGCCCAGAAGGTCTCGATATACTTGTCCCGCTCGGGATCGGTGGTGAGGTCGAGGAAGGCCTTGCGCTCTTCATCGGTGATGATGTAGACCACATCCTGGGTCAGCCACTTCTTGTACTGCGCAGGCAGCTCAGGTTTCTTGGTGGCGGCGCAAAGATCGAGGGAGAAGAGTAGCGCCATCACGGCGACGATAGTTCGATGCATGGTGCTTGTTTCTATTTTCCTACAAAGCAAAAAGGGAAGGCTCGGGAGTTACCCCCTGAGACCTCCCCTTTTGGATAACGGAGCGAGTTTGGTTAGAACTCGAAGCGAGCCGCCAGGCGGGCCTGGAACGGAATCTGATAAGGATCGGCGAACGTGCCGAGAGCCGGTTTCAGGAAATCCGGATCCGCCGTGCCGGGGCTGCCGCCCTGTTCACCGAACTGATTCACGCGAGTCACCTTCTGCTCGTCGAACAAATTGAACAGGTCGGCGACAAACTTCAATCGCATTCTCTCGCCCAATTTTATGGTGTACTCCCCGTGCAGATTGAAGGGGAAAATCCAGGGGGTACGGCCCAGCGCGCCACGAGGCCCTCCCGGGCAACTGAACGAGGCGGCGGTGATGGTGGTGGACAACGGCTGCGTCGTTCCTGCCGGATTGGGGCAGACCGGGACCTCGCCTGCGTTCAGATAAGCGGGGTGATCCAACAGATCGGTAATCGGAGTGCCGGAAGTGGGGGTCCAACTCGCGCCGATCATGAAATTGTGCCACATGTAGTTGCCGAACAGCTTGAATTGGTTCGTTCGATCGGTTTCCAGAAGGCCGGGAACATCCTGACCGGTCAGCCGGCCATCGGAGTTGGTGAAATCGAACATAGAACTGATGTTGGGATCGTTCTGCCCATTGTCGCTGCGGTAGGAGCCCTGGTAGTTGCCGTCCAGTTTCGACAGCACGTAGCTGCCATAGAACTGAACATTCGAGAAGCGTTTGCTGACGATGAACTCGCCGGACTTATAGATACGGTACGGATTCGGGAAGCCGTCCGGGATACCATCGGCGCCGATTGGATTCGTGGTTCCGTTGGCAAACGCCGTGTAGCCCGATGAGGTGCAATTGCCTACGCCGGGATTCGAGCATGCGGATACGTTCTGGAAGATGTCCAAGGTCTTAGAGGGGTTGCCGATTACATAAATCTGCGGCACGCCTGCCAGAGCTTGGGTGACGTTGATGCCCGACATGTCCTCGATGATCCGGCGAAGATCGCGATAAACGAATCGGCCGGTGAACGTCAGGTTGTGAGCGAATTCGTGCTCGTAACCCGCCGCGACTTCATCCTGGTACTGCGCGCCGGTTCCAGCGGCGACCGACTCCAGGTTGGCTGCTCCGCCTTGGAACGCGATATTGCCGCCAGGAATGTAGTTGCTGGGCGACAAATTCGGCTGAGCCCCGGGGCCAGGGTCCGTATAGAGCGCTCCGGTGATGCTGGTTTCATCAGACAACGAGCGGACTGCGATGTCCAATGGAACCTTCTCGAAGAAGCGGCCCCAGGTGGCATAAATCTTGGTCTTGCGATCGTTGAACGGATCCAGGATGAACCCGATGCGCGGCGCCCAGTTGTGAGTCAAATCATAATGATTATTCACTCCGATCAGGCTTTGTTCCTCGAACCGAATACCGGGTTTGATGGTCAGCCGACCGAACGTCCAGGAGTCCTGGAAATAGCCGGAGTTGTATCGCGTATCGGTGGCAACGGTGGGCGGGGAATAGTTGCCGCGCGTAAACACCAGGACGATGGGCAAGTTTAATTCGGGCTGCCCGGCTGCATTGGTCTGGTACTGGCGCGTGAACGCCGCGCCGGATACTGTCTGACCGGCTGCCGGACCAAGTTCCGGCAAATTGGGAAGCTGGAAGGGCGCGCCCGTGTATCGGTAGATGTCATTATAGACATCGTCTTCAAACTGGTAGCCGTAGGTGATGTTATGGCCGCCCCACAAGCGGAAGATGTGGTTGCTCGAAACAGCCATCTGATTCACCTTCGACACGCTGGCTTCATTGAAGCCGATACCGCCATAAGTGATGGCGCCGCCGGTGCCGGCCTGCACCGCGGTGTTGTCGGTAATTTGGTACCCGTTCTCGAGCGGCGTGTTGGTGAAACTGTTGTAGAAATTGCTGTAGTTCACCGTCACCGCCCAGTTCGGGGTGAAAGTTCCGTTGTATCGTCCGGTCCAAGTGCGAGTGCCGTAACTGAATTTGCTCTCAACGCTGGTATCGACGGGAGCAGGGGCGGGAACCGTGCTGAGTGGGGAGTTAAATGTCATCGGTGAGCTTGACGGATCACCGAACACGGAGCCTTCAAATTGATGCTTGGTGCCGAGATTGTAGTCCAGCTTGCCGGTGTAGTCGTAGGTGGTCAGCTTGCGGTCGATCACGCCCAAGGCGTAGTTCGCGTAGAAGGGGTCCGCTTCTTTATAGGTGCCGTTGATCAGCGGATTGAAGCCGCCATACCAGAACAGCTTGTCCTTGAGGATGCGGCCGCCCGCGTCTGCACCGTAGTCAATGGATGACTGATGGACCAGATAATCGGTCTTGCTAACCAGCAGGGGATTCGCATTGGTGCGCGTGGCCTCAAACTGCTCGGGCTGGAAATAACCGAAGATGTCGCCATGAAACTGGTTGGTTCCGCTCTTGGTAACCACGTTCACAATCCCGCCCAGCGCCTCGCCGTACTGCGCTTCAAAGCCACCGGTTTGCACCTGGACTTCCTGGATGAAGTCGAAATTGATGCCGTTGCCGAGGGAGCCGTACACGCGGCTGTAGGTGCCGAAGCCACCGAAGCCGGGGTCGGTAACGTTGGCGCCGTTGATGACGTATTCGTTTTCCAGGCCGGATGCGCCATTGATGGAAGGATTGGAGGTGCCAGCGCCGTCGCTGTCGGCAACTCCGGGAGCCATGGCCATAACCGATGCAATGTTTCGGCCGACGGGGACGTTCTTGAACAAACCCTCGTCGAAGTTGGCGCCGATGCTGGTGGAAGTGGTATCGATGGCATTGCTGGCCGCCGTCACGTCTACCGACTGGGCTGCCGTACCGACTTCCAGGTTGATGTCGGCGGTAGTGGTTTGATTGATGCCCACCTGTAGATTCCGCTCAGATGCGGCGGAAAATCCTGGCTGGTTCACGGTAACGCTATAGCCGGTCCCGACCACCAGGCCGGGGAAGGTATACGCGCCTCCGCCATTGGTGGTGGTGGTCCGATCGCCATAGGGCGACTCCAGCTTAACCGTGGCGCCCGGTACAACAGCGCCGCTCGCATCGCGAACTATGCCGGTAATCGCTCCCTTGGTGATGTCCTGCGCTTGCAGGCAAGCCAGTACGCAAAGCGCCAAGACCAAAAATCTGTATGTGTATCTCATTCTTCCTTGATCTCCTCATTTGGGTACACCAGTTCGGCGTACACCTATTCCTCTATGCGCGGACATTCCCCCGGTTATGGGAAGCCGCAAAAAACGACCAGGGTCATCACGACCCGAATGCAGACGTGGCGATTCTAAGGAACCCAACAAACCAAAACCCGCAGGTGACTATACTCGCCGATCAAACGGCGTCCCCGTTACCAAGTGTTACAGTCGTCTGGGGTAACAAACTCGTTAATTATATACCAGGAATCTATTAGCCGGATAGCATAATCTTTAGGACAATCCGCAATATATCTTTTGGTAGATCGGGAGGCCTAAGCTACTGAAAATGGAAGGGGGAAGCTACCTTGGAAGTGCCTGAATCCAAAGAAAAAAAGGGAGCCCGAAGGCTCCCCTTTCGCTAGGTGGCCCGGTGGGAACTAGAAGTAGATCTTCGCGCCGAGTTGCAGCACGCGACCCGGATACGCAGTAATTGCGCGGCCGAAGGTGCTGCTCGCATTGTAGTCCTCCCAAGCGGTGATGGAATTGGAAAACAGGAACTGCGTATGATTGAAGACATTGTATGCCTCCAGACGCAACTGTATCCAGCGCGACTCGGTGAACCTGATATTTTTGAAAAGCGTCAGATCGGTGTTGTTGATCCCCGGCCCATGGAAGTTACCGCGGCCTTCGTTACCGAGTGTTCCCGGTGTCTCTTGCGCGAACGCATTCGGGTTGAAGTAGTAATTGGGTTGAGCCGGATTGCTTCCGAAACTAAGGGTTGCGTTGCGCGGATTGTAGATGTTCGGATAGCTGACGGCGTTCGGGGTGTCCCAACAGCCGTAGTAAACAACAGCCAGGCCGGGGCACTCGAGCGAGAGGGTGTTCGAATCGCCGATGATAACCGGAAAGCCAGTCTGCAAGGTGGTGATACCGGTTAGCTGCCAACCATCGAGAAGATATTTCCCAAACGCGTTAGTGAACTTCGGGATCGGAAGCTCGTAGCTGTAGTTAACTACAAATCGATTCCGGGCATCGAAATTGAGGTCGCCGTAGTCCAATGCAAAGTTATAGGGATCGTCGATGCGGATATATCCACCGGGCCCGGCGCCGCTGCCTTCATAACCCGCGGTGTTGCCAAGGGCGTGGCTCCAGGTGTAAGACGCCTGAAACGTCAGCCCGTGGGTAAGCCGTTTCCTGAGCTGCACCTGCATCGAATTGTAGTTGGAAGTACCCACAGCCTCCTGGAGGCCGACCGAGTCGATGATATTACCCGGAACATACAGCGAGTGGCTCGGAAAAGCGACAGCCTGCTCGACGTTCTCTGCGACGCAGGTCGGGTTTGCGGCACACGCGGCCGTGCCGGACGGTGAAATCGGATTGCCTTCCGTGCTCAGCTCCAGGTGCCGGCCTAGCGATCCTACATAGCCCACCTGCAGGACCATCGCCCCAGGTAGCTCGTGTTGAATATTGAAGTTAAAGTTCATCGCGTAAGGATCGGTAAAGTTCGGGCTGATCGCGTTGAACTCCAGTGGCTCGAGCGCCGAGAAGTTCACGGCCGATCCCGGTTTCGGGGGAGTGTACGGGAACGGGCTGGTGACCACCTGGCCATTCAGAAGATTCACATAAGGATTTGTATAGCCAGGTTGTCCGCCGACGGCGCCCGCACCGAGATTCGTGACTGAAAAGGGCGAGGCGCTGAGCTGCTGCAAGGCCAGTTCTTCCTCCGTGCGGTTGAAGTAGATCCCGAAACCGCCGCGGATAGACGTCTTACCATCCTTGAACGGCGAATAGGCAAACCCGAAGCGCGGACCGACGTTATCCCAGTGCGTTTTATACCCGGACGAGGTGCACCCGGGATCGCCTGGAAATGCTAAGCCGGCCGGCGCGGTTGGGAAGATGCTGGACTGTTCGCCCGGAATGAAGCAGTTGATATCTTCATTGCCGTAGCGGTGATCCACCAGCGGCGTGTCGATCTGCCAACCCGCCCCATAGTTGAGCGTCAGTTTGCTGGTGACTTTCCAGCTATCCTGCGCGTACAAGTAATACTCGTAGCTGCGGAATGTCTGGACGCCTCCACTCTCTTGAGCAAACGAGTCCGGGATCCCCAGCAGGAAATCCGCGCCCGGGTCGCCCGTACTGTATGGGCCGGCCCCATTGAAACTATAATCGCCGTTGTTAAAAGCGGCGTAGATTTGGTCGACTTCATAGCGTCGTCCGTCAAAGCCGAATTTCAGCGTGTGGTTTCCCACCACTTTTGACAAGTTGTCATCCAGCTGGTAAGTGTTCTCGCGCCTGGTTTGAGGGCCATACGGGCTGAAGCCCAGGTTGAAGTACCCGGCCAGGCTGGTAAACGGCATGCTCGATTGGCCGCCGCCGAACTGGGGTGTAATCCCGCTAAAACCGAAGGAGGAGGGAGAGCCGGAGGTTGTGGGGGAAACTCCGGGGAAAATGAATCGAATGAACGCTACGCGGAATTCGTTCAGCGTGGTCGGATTAAACGTGTGGGTCTCTTGTGCGATGAATTGCTTCTCTCGATCGTCATCCGTCTCGCCGAAACCAGGCAGCGAGATGCCTTGGGGCTCGAATGACAAGTTGTGGATCACGCTGTCGTTCTCGAAAAACAAAGTGGCCCACAGGCTGTCCTTGTTCCCGAACGTGTGATCGATGCGCGCCATGCCTTGCTCGAGATCTGACGTCTCAATTGGATTGAAGGAATACTGGTTGGTGCCGAAATTCGGCAGCGGAATATACTTGTTCATCAGCTGGACTGCAAGAGGGTTGAAGTCCGCGGTTGGAATCTGGCCGTTCGGAAAGAGCGTGCTGTACTTGGTTCCCGCCGCATAGGTTGCGCCATTCGAGCCCATCAGAGGGATTGGCGAGACGTTGGCAGAGGAGGCGATATCCGGGAAAAGCCCACCGCGTTGAGCCTGAGTGAAAACCGTCATCGTATTTGATATTTCGTTGGCGTCCGGGGCCCGGTTTCGCGTTCCCTGGTAGGACAGGAAAAAGAAGGTTTTATTTTTTATGACCGGTCCGCCGAAGGTGCCTCCGTACTGATTCTGATGAAAGACGGGTGCGGTCAACTGAAAGAAGTCCCGCGCGTTCATGAATGTGTCGCGGTAAAACTCAAATGCGTCGCCCCGGAATTGGTTCGTTCCAGATTTGATGATCGCGTTCAGAATGCCGCCGGAGTTCCGGCCGTATTCGGGATTGATCGTGCTCTCGATCAGGTTGAACTGATCGATGGCATCCGGGCTGGGAATGATCAGCGGTGCGTTAAGAGCAAGATCCATGCTGTCGGCGCCATTGATGAGGAACGAATTCTGCTGGCTCTCGCTGCCATTCGCCGAGTAATTGCCCCCACTGCCGAAACGGTCGCTACCACCCACTACGCCAGGAGCAAGCTGCTGGAGCTGAGTCCAGTTTCTTCCCAACAGGGGCAGATCCACAATTTGCTTGGAATCGATGATGGTGCTCAATTGCGTCGTGCTGGTTTCCACCTGCGTCGGGTTAGCTTCCACCTGCACCGATTCAGTCACTTGGCCGACTTCCAACGCAATTGGGAGGTTGTAGACCTGATTCAACGTCAGAGCGATGTTGTGGTCAGTCAAGGTCCGGAAACCGGTCTTGGTAACCGTTACATCGTAAGTGCCGGGCGGGAGGCTCAGGAACTCAAACGTGCCGTCATCCTTGGATGGCACGGTGGCTGAGACCTTGGTCTGCAAATTCGTCGCCTTGACTTCGGCGCCAGGAACTCCGGCTCCCGAAGGGTCGACTACAGTCCCACGGATATGCGCCACCGTTTCCTGCGCCGCTAAATTCCAAGACAATGCCATGGCGAGCAGCAAAGCTCCCCAAAAAATCGAAGTGAGTTTTCGCATTTTGTCCTTTCCGGTTGCCGTCTGGCGAACGGGTTCGAGGCCTGCAATGCACCCACGGTTCCAATTCAGAGGATCGATCTCTTAATAAAAATGATTATTTCATTACATAGACATAGCATCTTATAAAGCGCTTAGCTAATATGTTTTCTTGTAAAGAGCCTCCTTGATTTCCACAATTGGAATTCCCATAATTGGAAGAACAGTACCAAGCGGAACGTGGGTCTATGCGGCGGAGGCATCCAAAATCTTTGCTCTCCCGCTAAGGACCTCTAACTCCTTATAATTCGTACAGGGCACTTTGCTCTAGATCATGCGAAAGCGAGTGATGTTCGGGTCGGCGGTGGTGCTGCTCAGCATCCTGGTATCGCTCGTCGTCTCGCAGGGCTCGTTCAACCTCGGCGCTTTCGCTCCCGCGCCCTCCACCCTCCAGCAGACCTACCTGTTTTGGGCTGTTTCCACGCTGATCTTCATCTTGACGGTCACCCTCGGCTTCATGCTCTTCCGCAGCGTGGTGAAGCTGTACATCGAGCGGCAAACCAATCGTCCCGGCTCTCACATCAAGTCCAAGCTCATCGGCGGTGCGCTCGCGCTCACTGTGCTGCCTATCTTCTTCCTGGTCCTATGGAGCGTCTCGGTGCTGAATCTGAACTTAGACAAATGGTTCAGCCGGCCGGCCACCACCGTCAATATCGATCTGGTACAAATCGCCGCCGCGCTCAATCAAGAGGAAGAAGACAAACTCACCGCGCTCGCTCACTGGCTGGCCTCCGAACCAGCTCAGAGTGCCGATTTCTATGAGCGCTTCTGCCAGGAGAACCAGATCGAAAAGGCGGAAGTGGAACACGCCGACGGTAGCCGCAGGATGCTCTGTTCGGTTTCGGCAGCCGGTCAAGGCCAAATCTACAGCGCCAATATCCGCACGGAGGAAGGCAAGCTGATCCTTGCGGCGCGAATGCCTTTGGATCTAGCTGCGAAGCAGCGCGAGATCAGCCGCGAGGTAGCCGACTACGATCGGCTATCGGTGAACAAGAAGGCCGTCCGCCGCCAGTACCTGCTGCTGCTCTTCCTGATCACACTGTTCATTCTATTTTTCGCCATCTGGATCGCGCGCTATATGGCCGCACAAATCAGCACACCCATCACTGCGTTGCTGCGCGCCGCCGAGCAGATTCGCAAAGGCAATCTGAGCTACCGGGTGCGGGTGGACGCCATCGACGAAATGGCTACGCTGGTGCGCGCGTTCAATGAAATGACGGAGGCGCTCGAAACCAACAGCAAGGAACTGGAAGCGCGCCGCCGCTTCACCGAAGCGATTCTCGAGAGCATTCCCACCGGAGTGATCTCGCTCACTTCCGATGGACGCATCCAGCGCGTGAACCGAGCGCTGATGGGAATTTTCCCGGAGGAGCAAGTAGCGCGTGCGGCTCGCTTGAGCGACCTGTTCTCACGCGACGACACCGCCGAGATCCGTTACCTGATGAATCGCGCCCGCCGCACGGCGGTGGCGGGCACGCAGATCGAGTACAAAGCCGAGCGGCGCGTGCTGCAATTGTCGCTCACCGTGGCCGCTCTCGATGAACGCCGCAGTTCCGGTTTCGTCCTGGTGGTCGAAGATACCAGTGAGCTGTTGCGCGCGCAAAAAGCCGCTGCCTGGCACGAGGTAGCGCGGCGCGTGGCGCACGAGATTAAGAATCCGCTGACGCCCATCGCCTTGTGTGCCGACCGTATCGGGCGCCAATTGGCGCGTGCCGGGCAAACCCCCGCACAGTTCCCCCCACAGTTCGATGATACGCGCCGCATCCTGCAGGAATGCTCCGCCACCATCGCGCGTGAAGTGGAAAGCGTGCGCACGCTAGTGGATGAGTTCTCCCAGTTCACGCGCTTCCCGGCTGCGCAGCCGGTGCCTTCGGATTTGAATCAAATAGTGGACAACGCTCTGGCGGTGTTCGAAGGGCGGCTGGACGGGATCAGCGTGGAGAAGGATCTGGAGCAGGACCTGCCCTGGGTGCAGGTGGATCGCGAGCAATTCAAGCGCGTAGTGGTGAACCTGGTGGACAACGCGGCGGAAGCCATGCAGGATTCGCTCGTCAAGCGCCTCTACATCGGGACGCGTTCCACCGAAGCCGACGTGGTGGAGTTGATCGTCGCCGATACCGGCTGCGGAGTATCGCGCGAAGACAAGGAAAAGCTCTTCCTGCCGTACTTTTCGACCAAGGGGCGGGGAACTGGACTGGGCCTTGCGATTGTAAATCGCATCCTGGCCGATCACGAAGCTACGCCTCGCGTGGAGGATAACGTGCCCACTGGGGCTCGTTTCATCATCGAGCTCCCGGTCCGAACCGTCGCCGAGATGGAAGCCAAGGCGGAAGCGAAAGCCGCCGAAGCGAGAACCAAGGCGGTGGAAGCCGCCGCGTCGGCGGAGATCCGTTCGTGAAGCCGGCGCGGATTCTGATTGTCGATGACGAGCCTTTGATCCGCCAGTCGCTGGCGGGCGTTCTGGAAGACGAGGGGTACCAGACCAACACCGTGGCGTCCGGCGAGGACTGTTTTGCCGAGATCGCGCACGAGAGCTACGATCTGATCCTGCTGGACGTCTGGCTGCCGGGGATGGATGGATTGGAGACGCTGGCCCGCTTACAGGAAATCTCTTTCGCCAATCGTCCGGTGGTCGTGATTATCTCGGGCCACGGGACCATCGAGACCGCCGTCCGCGCCACCAAGCTCGGCGCGTTCGATTTTCTGGAGAAGCCCCTCACCATCGAAAAAGTAACCGTGGTGGTGAAAAACGCGCTGCAGCAGCGCAAGCTCCAATTAGAAGTAGAGCGCCTCAAGGAAGACGGACGGCGCGAGTTGCAGATCATCGGCGAGAGCGTTCCGATGAAGGCGCTGCGGCAGCAGCTGGCCCTGATGGCCGCCACCAACGGCCGGGTGCTCATCTACGGCGAAAGCGGCAGCGGCAAGGAATTGGTGGCCCACGCCATTCACAACAGTAGCGCCCGCGGCGCCGAATCGTTCATCGAAGTAAATTGCGCCGCCATTCCGGAAGATCTCATCGAGAGCGAGCTGTTCGGGCATCGCAAAGGCAGCTTTCCCGGCGCCACCGAAGACAAGACCGGCAAACTGCAGAAGGCCGACGGTGGGACGCTGTTCCTGGACGAAGTGGGCGACATGAGCCTGAAGACCCAGGCCAAGGTGCTTCGATCGCTCGAAGAGCAGCGCTTCGAGCCGGTGGGCGCGGAGACTTCCATTCAGGTGGATGTGCGCGTGGTGGCGGCCACCAATAAGAATTTGGAAGAAGAGATCGAGCGCGGAAATTTTCGCGAGGACTTGTTCTATCGCCTGAACGTGATTCCGTTCTATGTTCCGCCGCTGCGCGAGCGAGTGGAAGACATTCCCCTGCTAGCCGAACATTTCCTGAAGGAATTCACCACCGCTTACGGACGCCGGCCCAAAGAATTGACGCCGGAGGCCTACGAGGTGCTGAAGGAGCATCGCTGGCCGGGCAATGTGCGCGAGCTGCGCAATCTGATGGAACGCATCGTGATCATGAGCCCCCAGGTCCGCATCGACGCGCGGCATATTCCCCTCATCCCCGGCAAGCGCGCGGTCTTCGAGCGTGCCGCGGACCGCTTGGGTAGTCTGCATGAAGTTCGCGCCGCGGCCGAGCGCGAGTACATCCTCAAGACCCTGGACGAAACCAAAGGGAACGTGACCAAAACCGCCGAACTGCTGGGTCTGGAGCGCAGCAATCTTTATCGCAAGATGAAGGCGCTGGGCATCGGTCCCAAGGAATGATCGCGGGAATGATCGGAAGGTAGCGCGCGGCGGCGCTGCAATAGCCTGATGGCCGGGAGCGTGAACCGGACAATCGAGCTCTGGGGACGCAACGCCGCCGACAGCTTGATACAGCATGGCCCGAATCGAGCCGAACCGTCTATGCAGCAATTAGCGCGCTTGCATGCATGTTTTGCATGCAGACCGATGGGCTTATAGCAATTGAAAGTTCACCTGGACCACCGCTTCCGTGGTGACGGGTTTGCCGTTCAGGATGGCCGGACGAAATCGCCAATGCGATACCGCTTCGATGGCCTTTTCATCTAGCCCCAGGCCCAGGCTCTGGCGAACGTGAACGTTGCGAACGTTGCCGCTGGGGTCCACTTCGATGGTCAGCACCACCACGCCCTGGTATTTCGCCTTGCGCGCTTCTTCCGAGAATTCCGGCTCGACTTTGTAGACCAGTTGAGGCGGCGTCACGCCGCGCTCGCGATGCACTTCACTCAATCCAGGCGGCCCCGATTGCGATTCGCCGATTCTCCGGCAACAGCCATGGTTTCCAATCCCGCCCGCTCCGTTCGCGCCGAATCCGCCATTCGGCAATTTGCTCAAAGGATCGCCGATGCTGTTGGAGGCGGTTGGCTCCAAGGGGATGTCGAATGCGATTGTGATCGGCAGCGGGAGCGAGGGATGGTCGCTAGAGGTTGGCGGAATGAACGTCCGCGGCGCCCTAGGCGGAGGCGATCCATGTTTGACCGGAAGCGCGGGTTTGACCGGAAGCGCGGGTTTGACCGGAAGCGCGGGTTTGACCGGAAGCGCGGGTTTGACCGGAAGCGCGGGTTTGACCGGAAGCGCGGGTTTGGCCGGAAGTACAGTTTGGTTGCTTCCTCCACTGCGCGACTCCAGAGCTTTCGGTGGCCGGAAGAAGGTGAGCGGCGTGGCGTGAACGGCCGTGCTTCGCTCCAGCGGTTCTCGAATGGTCCGCGCCGCAGCCAGCAATAGCAGCATGAGCAGGACGTGCAGCCCGAGCGAAAACGCTTGCGACCTGGCGTCGGGCATGTACACCACCGTGCAACTTAGTGCCCAGCGAGTAAGTCGAAGTAAGTCAACGCTAGTGTCCAGTCATCGCTGCTTCCGACGCTCCACATGTGTGCGCGCGCTTCACTGGCCTGTCGTATAGACCGAGCGATCGGGCATTTCGGTCGATAAGGTTCCATAGAGAGGACTCGCTTGAATTGAAACAAACAAATATGTGGGAAAATGTTGACCAAGGGGATGTGCTAGCCTTGTTGTTCTCCCCCGGCGAACGAGTCATGAAACCAGCTTTCAGCACCGAACGGGGAGCAGTCTACAAGACCGACTGTATGAATCTGTTCGCAGCCCTTCGCGACGGCTGCATTGACACAGTTTTCGCGGATCCTCCTTTCAATCTAGGCAAAGATTACGGCCATGGCGCTCACCACGACGAGCTAGATTCGGACGACTACTTGACATGGTGTTTCGGCTGGATCGATGAAGCTGTTCGCGTTCTCAAGCCCGGAGGATCGATTTTCATTTACAATCTGCCCCAGTGGGCGTATCACTTGGCGGCTCACCTGGAAAGACAGAACATGACGTTCCGTCACTGGATCGCGATCTCAATGAAAGGAACATTCCCGCGCGGTCGCAAGCTCTATCCGGCCCACTACGCGCTTCTATATTTCACGAAAGGCAATCCAAAAACCTTCAATCGAGATGAAGTCCGATTGCCCGTTCCCAAATGCCGCCACTGCAAGAAGGACATTAAGGACTACGGGGGCCATCGCAAGTTCCTGAATCCCCTTGGGCTCAACCTCACGGATTTTTGGGAAGACACGGCCCCGGCGCGCCACACTAAGTTTAAGGCGCGTTGGGGTGTCAACGAACTGAAGCCTCTCATACCAACGCGATGTATCGAACTCTCCACTTCTGAAGGCGAAGTAGTGCTTGATCCCTTCGGTGGCGGCGGCTCGACCTTCGAGTCTGCAGAAAAGCTGAAGCGTCTTTGGATAGGCACGGAAATCGTCGATTGCGGTTTGATCCGCGAGCGATTTGAACGCAACGTTCCTGAGGCTCGCGACGCGGTTCCACTCGCTCTAGCTGGTCTGCTCAAGGAGCCTAACCCTGCGCTGTCAATCAACCTGACAACATGCCGAAAATTGTTGAGGAAATCTATTATGACGGAGCCCGAGAACGGATTGGACGGCTCGGCCTTGCTCGCCTCGTTGATGAGATCCGATCAGCTCTGACCGGTTTTCAGCTTCTGGTCAAGGAACAAAAGGATTCCAACGGCGGGGCCGCAGTCCGCAAGTTGATTGATTCGCAGTTCGATGGGCTCGGTGGCTGGACCAAGAAAGTCTCTGGTGATATGGACTGGATCAAATGCAAGGTTGTGAATGGCACGAGCGTTTGCATCGGGGTCGAAGTACAGGTATCGGCCAGAAGCGATCTCTTAGTCATGGACATGATCCACTTGAATGCGGCCTTCCGCGAGGGACGGATCGACGTCGGTGTGGTGATTGTACCGAGTGACAAGCTGGGCAAATATCTCACCGATCGTGCGCCTTGCATGTCCGATGCGAAGAAACATGCTAAGGCGGCTCGGCTGGAAGATTCTTCTCTAGTCCTCCTCGGGATCGAACATGATGGGGCTGGACCGCCCCTAGCGAAACAAGCTAAGAAATAGCCTTACAGGGATTCTTCACAAAGGATCTATCGCGAGTTCAACTGTCCGCGCGCGGCCGCCGTCGCCAGTTCATCGCAGCGATTGTTATCGGCGTGCGAAGCGTGCCCTTTCGTCCAGGACCAAGTGGTCTTGTGCCGTGAATTCTGTTCATCCAATTCGTGCCACAGATCCTGATTCGCCACCGGCTTCTTATCGCCCGTGCGCCAGCCGTTCATCTTCCACTTATGAATCCAGCTCGTGATGCCGTTCTTGAGGTAATTCGAGTCCGTCACGATCTCCACTTCGCACGCCTCCTTCAACGCCCGCAGCCCTTCCACCGCGGCCTGCAGTTCCATGCGATTGTTGGTGGTCTCGCGCTCCGATCCGTACATCTCGCGCGTCTTGTCGCCAAAGCGCAGAATGCAGGCCCATCCTCCAGGGCCGGGGTTGCCGATGCACGCCCCGTCTGTGATGAGAGAGACCTTCTTCAGGCGGGAACTCCGGCCAACTCGCGTTCGAAGAACGCATCCACGTGATCCAGTATCTGGGCGGCATCGGCGGTCTTATAAATCTCAACGCGCAGCTTCGACCCATTTCGGACGCCATGCGTAAAGTAAGTGGCAAACTGCTTCATTTTGCCGACCGTATCGGGCAGGTCGCGATGGCACAGCATCCCATAGTAAGTGCGCATCAGATCGTAGCGCTGGCGCTCAGTGGGCTGCTCATAGCTTCCCGTCGCAAGAAACTGCTGAATCTGCCGGAAGATCCACGGATTGGAGGATGCCGTGCGTCCGATCATTACGGCGTCGCAGCCCGTCTCCCGCACCATCCGAAGCGCGTCCTCAGGCGTGACGATATCGCCGTTGCCGATCACCGGGATGTGGCGCACCGCAGCCTTCACTTCCGCGATCCGCGTCCAATCGGCCTTGCCGCTGTAGCCTTGCTCGCGCGTACGAGGATGCAGGGCGACGGCCTGTAGTCCGCAATCCTCGGCTAGCTGAGCCATTCTTACGGCCACCAGTTCCTTGTCATTCCATCCAGCGCGAAACTTCATGGTGAACGGAATCGAGATGGCAGCCCGGACCTTGCGCAGGATCTCCTCCACCAGCGGCAGATCGCGCAGTAAACCTGAACCGCCGTTGCACTTGACTACTTTGTTCACCGGGCAACCGAAGTTGATGTCGACGATATCGAATCCGAAATCCTGGCAAGCTTTGGCTGCGTCGGCCATCACCTGCGGATCGGAGCCAAAAAGCTGCGCCGAAATGGGATGTTCTTCGGGCTCGAAAAACAAGTAGCGAAAGGTCCGGGTGGTCTTCCTGCCTGCCCGCAGCGAATTCACCACGCCGTGGGAGCTGGTGAACTCCGTCATGATCAGGCCGCACCCGCCCTGATTCCGGATCAGCCGGCGGAAGACCGTATCCGTGACCCCGGCCATGGGCGCCAGCACCGTGGCAGGCGCTATGCCGGTCTCGCCGATCTGAAATTCGCTGGGAAAACCGGACATCCTAAGCTATTTTAACGGTTCATGGTCCGAAACGTAAATGACCGCCTTTGCGTTTAAACTAATAAGCGCAGGAGGACGGGCTGTGAACTTGAATTGGAAATTGGCGTCGGCCTTTGCGACGGGCGCCCTGCTCGCTTCGGGGATCGTTTATGTAGCGGTCAAGCCGCCGGATGATCTGCGCAAAAAAGACGAAGTCCGGACAGATGATGTGCGCAAAGATGAAGTCCGCAAAGCCGCGCCACCGAAACCGGAAGGTAGCTCAGCGGCCGAAACGAACCCAATCGCTCCTCCTCCGGCCGAGGCACCCGCACTTGCACCAATGCCCCATGCCGTGGCGCACCTGCCAGAGCCGATTCACCGCGCGCCCGTCCGCGAAAAGCCGTCGCCGATGCCGCCGCCGGTGCGGCATCAGCAGGAAGCCCTAATCGCCATTAACACGCCGTCTACTAACACGCCGGCGCCTCCGCCAGTAGCGGAAGCCCCCCCGTCACCACCCCAGGCTCCTGTTGCCGCGGCATCGCCAGCTCCACCGGAAAATGTCCCGGTTCAAAATGTCTCCCTTCCAGCCCCAGCCGCCGAAACCCGCGCTCCGCATACCGTGACGTTGGCGGTGGGAACCATGCTGCCGGTTCGCATCGGTGAAGCGCTTTCGTCGGCGCGCAATCAGCCGGGCGACACGTTTCTGGCGACGCTTACCCAGCCCCTGGTGATCGACGGGTGGGTGATCGCCGAACGCGGCGCTCGCGTGGAGGGCAGGGTGATAGACGCCACGCCGGCAGGCCGGGTAAAAGGCGTTTCGCATCTGGGAATTTCCATCGTGCGGCTGGCCACGGCCGATGGCCAGAGCATCCGCATTCGGACGGAACAATATGTGAAGGACGGTCCCACCTCCACCGGTACCGACGCGGCCAAGATCGGCGGAGGCGCGGCGCTTGGCGCCATCATCGGAGCCATCGTGGGGGGCGGTAAAGGCGCGGGTATCGGAGCGGGGGCGGGCGGAGCGGCCGGCGCGGGCGATGTGTTGCTGACGCGCGGCAAACCTGCCGAGATCCCGGTGGAGACTCGGGTCAGCTTCAAGGTGCAGGATTCGGTGACGATCACTGAACGCTTGGATTGATCACTCTTAAACGTCGGATGCCCTCATCGAAATCCGATGTCGTCCTTCACCTTCTCCATCCAGTTATAGATGATGGGACAGTAGCCGACGCGATCCAGGAACTCCCACATGCGGCTCGCAATCGATCCCGTACCTCGCACCACGTGCGGGAAGTTGGCGCAATTGTGCGGGCGCGCCACATAAACGCTGCATAGATTACCCTCCAGGAACACACAGCCGTTTTCATTACGCTTCAGGATCATCGCGCCCGAATCATCGAGCGCCGTGAATTGCTCGACGAACTCACGCTCGCTCGCGCCCACAAACTTCGCCAGCTTCTCGACATCCTTCTCCGTGATGCCGACCTCGGTAACACGGCAGCAATTCGCGCACTCGGTGCAATCGATCTCAGCTTCAATCTCTTCACCAAACCGGCGCAGCCGGCGATCGGAATGCCGGTGGCTTTTCAGATAGGCGCGAAAGCGCGAGTTCTCTTCCTTATGTTGCTCTCCAAGGCGTTTGATCTGGACGAGGTCGGTTAGCATTTCCTAGAATTAATTATGGCCTCATCCACGCCTCCAGGCGAAGAGTTTTACCGCATCCAGAAACTGCCGCCCTATGTATTCGCCGTCATCAACGAGATGAAGGCCAAAGCGCGTGCGGCGCAGAAGGATGTAGTGGACCTCGGCATGGGCAATCCGGATGGCTCCACGCCCGAGCCGATCGTCAAGAAATTAATCGAAGCGGTCAAGAATCCCCGCAACCATCGTTACTCCCTGTCGCGCGGTATTCCGCGATTGCGCGCGGAAATTGTCAAGCGCTATCGAACCAAATATGGCGTCGAACTGGATTCGGAGACCGAAGCGATTGTAACCATCGGCGCCAAGGACGCGCTGGCCCATCTGCTCTTCGCGGTGATTGGTCCGGGCGACGCCGTGGTTTCTCCGAATCCGGCGTATCCCATCCATCAATACGGCGTGATTATGGCGGAGGGGCACGCGTGCATGCTTCCCATGCCGACGCCCGCGGAGTTTCTGAATCGCCTGGAACACCTGTTCAACGCTTCCTCGCGCAAGCCGAGGATGATTCTGATTTCGTTCCCGCACAATCCAACCACGCACTGCGTGGACCTCCAGTTCTTTCGCGATATTGTGGCGCTCGCGGCGCGGCACGGCACCATGATCGTGCATGATTTCGCGTATGCCGATCTAGGCTTCGACGGCTACGAGCCTCCTAGTATTTTGCAAGTGGAAGGGGCCACCGAGATCGCGGTCGAGATTTACTCCATGTCCAAGAGCTTCAATATGGCGGGATGGCGCGTGGGCTTCTGTCTCGGGAATAAGAAAATGATTGGGGCCCTGGCCCGTATCAAGAGCTATCTCGATTACGGCGTTTTTCAGCCCATCCAGATTGCTTCCATCATCGCGCTGCGCGAGTGCGCCAAGGATACGGAGAAGATTCGCAGCATCTATCAGAAGCGTCGCGACCTGCTCATTACGGGGCTGGATCGCGCGGGCTGGCCGGTTGCGCCGCCCAAAGGCACCATGTTCGTTTGGGCGCCCATCCCGGAGAAGTATCAGAGCAAAGGTTCGCTCGAATTCTCGAAGCTGCTCATGGAAAAAGCGCTGGTGGCGGTATCGCCAGGCATCGGATTTGGACCGCTGGGAGAAGGGCACGTGCGCTTTGCTCTCATCGAGAATCAGCACCGGACGCGCCAGGCTTTGAAGGCGATCCAACATTTCCTGAAGAAGTAGGTCGCCTTCCTGGCGAGCGAAGGTATAGTGAAGGTTGAAACAATTCGATGCACTTGTGCTTTTTGATATCGACGGCACGCTGATCCGCAGAGCCGGGCCCCATCATCGCGAAGCCTTGGTGGAGGCCGTCCGTCGCGCCGCGGATGTTGAGACCACTACCGAAGGCGTTCCGGTAGCGGGCATGCTGGATCGTGAAATCCTGACGGTGATGATGCGGAAAGCGGGCATGCAACGCAGTGATATTCGCAAGGTTATGCCGGAAGTGGTGGCTCGCGCGCAAACCATCTATGTTCGCCGGGTGCCCGACATTTCGCGCAAGGTCTGTCCCGGCGTTCGCAGCCTGCTGCGCCGATTGACCGCGCGCGGCGTGGTGATTGGCCTCGTCACCGGCAATCTCTCGCGCATCGGCTGGCGCAAGATGGTGCGCGCGGGACTGCGCCAGTATTTCCGCTTTGGGGCCTTCGCGGAACAAGCCAGCAACCGTGCGGGGCTGGTGCGCATCGCTATCCGGCAGGCCCGCCGCGAAGGATGGATTCGCCGCGAGAGCACCATCACGCTGATCGGCGATCATCCCAACGATGTGCTGGCCGCCCAGGCCAATCATATCCGAGTGATTGCAGTGGGCACCGGGCTCGCCCCGATGTCCGAACTACAGGCTTACTCGCCGACCATCGTTGTTCCCGATCTCCGACGCGTCCATCTGGACCACCTCCTCTAATGAAACGAAGTTGCCTGTTACTTTTGCTCCCGGCCATCGCAGCGGCACAAACCGCCGATGCACCCGCTCCCGACGCGCCTGAGAATTGGAATCTCTACTTTCAAGCCACGTCCGTTGGCGACCAGCATGGAACGTTCAACTCTCCCTATGAAGGTCCGCTGAGTCTCCAGAATTACCCGGAACGCGACGTATCTCTCACCACGACCTTGTTCTTTGCTCTTCGGCTGGGCGCGGGCAGCGAGCTTATCTTCGATCCTGAAATCGCCGGGGGAAGGGGCTTCAGCGGCGTCAACGGGCTGGCCGATTCTCCGAATGGCGAACTGCCCCGCGTGGCTTCCGCCGCTCCCAAACCGTACATCGCGCGGCTCTACCTATCGCATGACTTCGGTTTCGGCGACGCCGTGGAGCATGTGGAAAGCGACCAGAATCAATTGGCGGGTGACCGTCCGGTGGTGCGCGACACCATCTCGGTGGGCCGATTTTCCGATAGCGATTTTTTCGACGACAACGCTTATTCCCACGATCCTCGCACCCAGTTCCTGGCGTGGGGGCTGATGTACAACGGGGCGTGGGATTATCCGGCGGACACGCGCGGTTACACCTGGGGATTCGTGAACGAGTTTCATACCAGGAACTGGTCCTTTCGATATGGAGTGGCCGCCGAGCCTCGCACCGCGAACGGCCCCCGGTTTGACCGGCGGCTCTTGGTGGATCAAGGCCAAACTTTCGAGGAAGAGCGGCGATATTCGATCGGCAAGCACCCGGGCGCCATCCGATGGCTGCAATATTTGAATCGCTCGCGATCTGGAAGCTACGTGCAGGCGGTCCAGTTGGCGGAGCAGACCGGGACCACACCCAGCGTGTCCGCGATAACCCGCCCTGGGACGCTCAAGTATGGCAGTGGCATTAGCTTCGACCAGGAAGTTTCTCAGGACGTGGGAGTCTTCTCGCGGCTGGGCTGGAACGATGGCAAGACCGAAGATTTTGCTTTCACCGCCATCGATCGTCTGGCGGAAGGCGGCGTGTCGGTGAAGGGGACGCGCTGGAAGAGAAAAGACGACGTTGTGGCGACGGCCTTCGCGGCCGCTGGAATTTCGGGCGTGCACGCGGTTTACCTTGCCGAAGGCGGGTCGGACTTCCTGATCGGCGACGGCGCGCTCAACTATGCGCCCGAATATCTTTGGGAAACTTACTACACCGCGCGCGTGGTGCGCGGCTTCTACGCTACTTTCGATGCGCAGCACTATAACAACCCGGCGTACAATCACGATCGGGGTCCGGTGTGGGTGGAATCCATCCGGCTGCATATCGAGTTTGGGATTAAGCCGCTCACCGCGAAGTGAAGTACGCTGGGGAGATGGATCCTGCCCGGCAACTTCTTCGACATATGGTTGCAACACTTGCCTATCGCGCTGCCAAGCCGCTGCGCGACGCGCCGGATAGCTTTTGCAAGTTCAAAGCGTCGGCCGACGCGCGTACGCCGGTTGAGATTCTCGCGCACATGGGCGATCTTTTCGATTGGGCTTTGTCGTCGGTGCGCGGACAGGAACGCTGGCACAGTTCTACGCCGCTTCGTTGGAGCGAGGAAATGGATCGCTTCTTCGCCGCGCTCGCGTCGTTTGATGCAAACTTGGCTTCGGACCAGCCATTGCACGCGACGCCTGAGGCGCTGCTGCAAGGCCCCATAGCCGACGCGTTTACTCACGTAGGACAGATTGCGCTGCTGCGGCGGTTGGCCGACGCGCCGGTGCGCCCGGAAAATTATTACGTCGCAAAAGTCACGATTGGGACTGTGGGAGCCGATCAGCCCGCGCCGGTTTACGAATTCTAGTTAGCGGCCTTCTCGCGCTTCGCTTCGGCTTCGACCGCGCGCATCACGCGCAGCGTGTTCCCACCGTAAATCTTACGAATGTCCTCGGCTGAATAGCCTTTCTCCAGCAGCGCTCGTGTAAGATTGGGAAATTTCGAAACATCTTCCAGGCCCTTCGGCGTGCACGACACGCCATCGAAATCGCTGCCGATACCCACGGCGTCAATTCCTCCGATCTTTACCGCATGCTCGATGTGCGCGACCACATCTTCGAGCGTCGCGGGCGGCACTTTCTTTTTGTATTCGGCGATCGTGGCGTCCTCGCCGGCCGCTCCCGGCAGCGTGCTCTCCTGCACGTTCTTTTCAGCCGCCCTGGACTTCTCCGACAGGAACCCGCAGTTGAAGTTGATCTGCATCACGCCGCCTTTCTTGCCGAGCGCCGCGATCATCTCGTCCGTCATGTTACGCGGGGCATTGCAGAGCGCGCGGCATGACGAATGGGAAGCCATGATGGGCGCCTTGCTCTCCGCCAGTGCGTCGAAGAACGTTTTGTCGGCGGTGTGGGAGATATCGATCATCATGCCCAGCCGGTTCATTTCGTGCACCACCTGCTTGCCGAAGGGCGTGAGCCCGTTGTGATGCTGGACGCCCGCTTTGTCGATGTCGCCCGAAGAATCCGCCCAATTGTTGGTGTTGGTATGAGTCAGGGTCATGTAGCGGACGCCGAGATCGAAGTAATCGCGCAGCAGGCCCAGGCTATCTTCGATGGCGTGGCCGCCTTCGATGCCCATGAGCGCGGCGATCTTGCCCTGCTTATGGATGCGCTCGATATCGTCTGCGGTAGTGGCCAGCGCGAAGTCATTGGGGTACCTCCCCACGATGCCATGCCGGACGGTATCGATCATTTCAAGCGTGCGATGCGCCGAGCGATTGTCCTTGACGTAGCTGGACGAAACGTAGACTGCGAAGAACTGCGCGCCGACGCCGCCTTCCTTGAGCGACGTCACGTTGGTGTGGCCGTCGTTCTTGGCCTTGCCGATGTCGTAACCGTCGACGGTACGGCTGGTGATGTCGTTATGGGTGTCGATCAGCAGCATCGAGCGATGGATACGCGCGACTTCAGCGTCGGTGACGGAACGGGTTTGGGCAAAGGAGACGCAGAGGGCGACAAGAAGGAGGCAGAACGTTCGCATGTCTGAATATAGCGCACGCGGTACTTCTACTTGTGATTAGCCGGCTTTGTTTGCTGTGGCAGGGAAGGGAGATCCAGCGTTTGGCAGTATGCCGCAGGCATGGCTTCCACCGTCCAACCTGGCCCCTCCGCCAAGAACTGCTCCTCGGGTCTTGGCTCGGGGGCGGGCTGAAGCCGCGCCACGATCGTCTTTTCGTGGTTATCGCAAATGTTGAGCGGCAATCGATAGGGAGAAAAGCCTGCGACGCTAACGGAGAAGCTCCACTCACCAAGCGGAAGGTTTTTCCAGAGGACCTGGTCCGCGGCGTCTGTAGAGAGGCTTCGGACGGTTCGATTCCAATTGTTCGACAAAGACACGTTGGCTTTTGAAATCGCAGACCCGTTGGCGTCTACAACGCGAATGCGCACCGTCCCGGTTTGCCCCCAAAGCTGAGCGCTGGCCAGTAGCAACACCCCGAACAGAACCGTGGCTCGCATGCCATGAATATAGCGCACCAGGCCCGCCGTTCAGTGATGTATACTATACATTATGAGACGTACGCAGCTCTACCTCGAAGACGACCTGTGGAAGACTCTGCATATTCTCGCACGACAGTCCGGTTCTACGATTTCAGAGCTCGTGAGAAAAGCTCTTCGCGAAAAGTACCTCGACGATGCGGCAAAACGCAAAGAGGCACTGTTGTCGATAGTGGGTATTTGGAAAGATAGGACCGACCTGGGTGACACCGAGAAATACATCCGGGACCTTCGGCGGGATGACCGCTTGCGGCGACTCTCAAAGTGAGCGGCGTGCTGGTGGACTCCGATGTCCTTATAGAAGTATTGCGGCAGCGGAAGCCTGAAGTTGATCGGCGGTGGATGGATCTGATGAATACGGGTCAACTGGTTTTCTACTCCCCGGTTTCGCTCGCTGAAATCCGGCATGGGATGCGCGAAAGGGAGAGAGAATTAATCGAACGCGCCTTTTCGCGGATGAGGTGCGTACCCATTGCGATCGAGATTGCAACACGTGCGGGAGACTATTTGCGTGCCTTTCACGCTAGCCATGCACTCGGGTTGGGCGAAGCGCTGATCGCCGCTACTGCGTCGGTTCACGATCTAGAGTTGTGGACACAGAACCGGAAGCATTTTCCGATGAAGGATGTTCAGTTCTTCACCTAGCGGAAAATCCGCCACCAATCCCTCATGTGGGGGTGGTGGCCGTCCGCGTCAGTCTTCGGGTTTCCGCCGTTGTGCGAGACGCGCTTCACTCCAACGGCGGAGACAATTGCAGTCGCACCTCGAGCCGTTCTTCCTCCGCGCTGCGAATGAGGGCTTTGCGGCGTACCGTAAGAAAGCCACCCTTGATCACGGAAACGGCGCACTCGCCCATGGGAAGCTCCGTCAATACGATCTCGCCTGATCCGTCCGTCTCCTCTTGCCGAATGATCTTCTCGTGAGATCCTCGGACGCTAACGGTTGCCCGCGGCACCCTGGCGCCGGTGGGATCGGTCACCCGGACGCGCAGTGCACCAGTCTGCGCCCAAGCCGGTAGGCCTGTCAGCAACATCGCCGTCGTTAGAAAGGCTCGTCGGCTCACGCGATTATTCTAGCCCAATAAAAAAGCCGCCCCAACTGCCCGGGCGGCTTTTTTCCTCTGATTCTATTGTTTGCTCTTAGTCGCCGAACGATCCCACTGCTTCTTCCTTATCGGCGGCCGGTTCGGGCTTGGGTGCGGGCATAATCATTTGGACCAAGTCGGCCGGGGCCGGCTTTTCCTTCAGGATCTGCTCGCGATAGAGCTTCGCCATGCGCTCGTTTTCGGCCTGCTTCTGTTTCTCGTCGCGAGCGCGCTTCTTCTCCTCGCGCGCGGTTTTGGCGATCCCCAGATCGTCCAGATCGTGCTGTTTCGCGTGATTCACATCTTCGGCGCGCAGGACCAGCGTGTGGTCGGCGCTCTTCAGATTTACAGCCTTGCCGCCCGCGATGATTTCATGCCGCCCATGCTCCTCGTACCACTTGGTGAGCGTCGCGGTCATGTGCATCTTCTCGATGATGTTCCGCCAACCAACGCCGGTGTTGTAGGCGCAGAAGGAAATTTCGCCTTCCTGCGTCGCGTAGGGGATGATGCATTGCTCGGTACGGCGGAAGTCGTAGTTGAACAGATCCTGGAACCACATGCCGGCGACGAACAGGAAGTTCCAACGGTCATTCCGGCGCTTGGTGATGTCATCCATCGTGCGGTCGCCTGTTACCTTGCCGTAGCCGCCGCTCTGCGCCTTGGGCGTCATGCCGAAGCACTTGTCGAACTTGGCGATCAGGTCGGTGAGCTTGAAATGGGTAGGCGATTTGAAGGGATTGTAGTTGTGCAGCAGGGCCAGGCTGACGCCCATCACGTTCATCCAACGGCGGGTTCGCGCCGCGTCGTTGATTCGCGCGATATCTTTCGCCAGGCGGTCGGCATTCAGGAACGCGGTCACCGGCACCGCTTCCTTGGTTTCCTTGTCGCACATCACAGCCATGCCAATGCCGCAGTTGGGATGGCAGCCGCAGCTCAGTTGCCCCCAATCGGCCGACGGCCCGTGGACCAAGTCGGCGAAATCGGAGAAGGTGCTCATGAAGGAGATCGGGAACCAATCGCGAACGGGTTCGCCGAGGCCGGTTTGATTCTTCACGTCATGCGCCAGGTGCGAGAGCGTATAGCGCTGGGCCTGCCGGCGTTCGTCGGTAACGGCCTCGTCGCGGCCGGTGAACGAAACGGGTTGGAAGCTCAAGAACGGGATCTTCTTGGGATTGTCGAGAGCGAAGCGCACCACGGCGCCTACCTGCTCGTTGTTGATGCCGTTGATGATGGTGATCACGGGCACAATGTCGACGCCCGCTTTCCACAGGTTCTCGATGGCGCGCAGTTTCACGTCGAACAAGTTGCCGACGGCGCGATGCGAATTCGCCTCGTTGCCGATACCGTCGAATTGCAGGTAAGCGTAGCGCAGGCCCGCTTCGGCGGCCTGTTTGCAAAACTCAGGGTCCTTGGCGAACTCGATGCCGTTGGTCGCAGCCTGCACGCTGTTATAGCCCACCTTCCGGCAGTAACGGACGGCGTCCAGGAAGTAGGGCGAAAGAGTCGGCTCACCGCCCGAGAACTGAACCGACATCTGACGTCGCGGCTTGATGGAAATGGCGTTATCCAGCAAGGTCTGGATGTCTTCCCAGCTCAGCTCATGCACGAAGCCGACCTGGTTGGCATCCATGAAACACGGATCGCACATCATGTTGCAGCGGTTGGTGAGATCGATGGTCAGCACCGATCCGCGGCCGTGCTTGATGGTGCTGGTTCCGTGATTGTGCAGCTTTTCGTCGGCGTGGGCGCGGATATCGCGGCCGGGGAAAACGTCTTCCAGGTGCTTGAAGAAGGCCGGATCCATCGACATCAGATCTTCGAAGCGGCCGTGCTTGGGGCACTCCTTCACCATCAGGATCTTGCCGTCGCGCTCGATGATGGTGGCTTTGATTTCGCCAACCTTTTCATTGAGCAGGATCTCGTGCGGCAGTTTGCCGTCCACGATCTGCTGGCGGATCTCCGGAACGCAGCGCGGGCACAACGAATCGGTCTCGCGTGGCCAGCCGAGTGTCGGCTTCTGCTTCTCGTAGCTTTTCAGCAGCGGCTTGTCGGACCAGGCCGGCGTGAAGGACGCGTTCTGGTTGATTTGGTTGAGTTTGTCAAACGCAAACCAGGCGGCTCCGGCAGCCACAGTGACAGCTTTTTCGACGTACTTTATGGGCTTGTGCATAGCGCTTTGGGTGATTCCGAGTATACGGCAGGTGCATTAAGGAGGCTACACGAATAGGTTAAACAGGCCGATTTGCAGTCCCGATGGGGATATCACTCATCGAACGGATTGTGGAAAAGCCGCCGTCCCATTGAAAATGAAAGGCTTACAAGGTTGCTGAACGGCAGACATCTCCGCTTCCTTACTTCACGAATATTGTCGACGTGCTATTGCTGCGTTGCGTGCCAGTGGGTAGGGGGATCTGCACTTGCACGGGCACCGGTCCGCGGCCCGTGCCTGGCGGCATAAGGATATTGATCTGGCCGATCCCGGCCAGCATACCCGGCGCCGCACCGGCCCACTGCACAATGGCTGGTATGGAATTCAACTGAACGCCGACATTCAGCAACGCTGTTTCCGTCTCCAACGGTGAAATAGTCCCAGTCACTCCTTGTATCGCATTAGGGCCAAAGCCCGTTCCGAACAGTGAAATGGCAGATCCGGCTGCAGCCGGGTTGGACCGGCCGTTGACCGTGCCGTCCTGATTCAGAGCAACCGCCTGAGTGCTAAATCCGGCGTGTGATCGGAACAGTTGTGGGTCAACCAATTCCACAGAGACATTGATCGATCCGATGGTTGCAGAGTTATACACGACGGTGAGCTTCGAACTCACCAGGCCTGCCAGCTCAAATGGTGCAATGGCATTAATCTGTTGGGATTGCACATAGAGCAAGGGCGCTGGGATGTCATCGAAGAACACTTGCACGCCGGCCAAACTCGTCGGCACCGTGCCGTCTGGGGACGGCCCGTAAGCCACGCCATCGTTGGGGCCCATGCCGAGGCCGCTGAGACTGATGAGTTCACCGGGCGCCACGGCCGGCCCCTGGGAGATCGGGCCATCCGGCACAAACTCTGATGACGATGCGCCGGCATTGAAGAAAGTGGCCGCGCCCATCACGAAAGGCGCCAGGCAGGCGGCGGATTGCGTGCTCGCATCGCCGAATTGGACCATCGCCAACGCGCCGGTGTCGGTGGCCAAGCTGACGGACTCCGCGCCCGCTAACTGCAGCCCAATCGGCAGGTCGAATCCTTGGAACCCAGCGTGGTTGAAGTAGGTCCGGTCCACCAGCGCGCCGTTCTGATCCAGGTGTGTGACAAATGCGTCTTCGTTGCCCAGGAGGCAGGGCTGCGGCGCACTCTCTGTCACCGGCATCCCGGCGCCGCTGGTGCCAGCCAGGTACGCGCCGCCGCTTTCGTCCATCGCCATATTGGCGACGCCGTGCTGTTCGGAGAAGACGTATGTGGAATACGCCAGGCGGCCCAGCCCCGGCGCGAATTTCGCGGCGAACCCGCCGGGTGTCAAGCTCCACAAAGGGATCAGCGCTACCGGCTCATAAGATGCGGAGGTAGTGGGCATATCGAGGGAGGTGGTCTGTCCGGCGATGTAGACGAAACCGGCCGAATCCACTTGAATCGCGGAAGGCGTCTCAGAGCCGCTGCCGCCGAAATAAGTGGCCGCCGCTAACTGCCCTGATGGGTCAAACTGGACGACAAATGCAGTCCCGCCGCAGGATGGGCTCGGCACGGGCGGGCATCCCGTCAGTCTCTTCTGAAACGCTCCCGGAGAAACGGGGAATTTGCTCGATGCAGTTTGGCCGGTTACGTAAATACTGTTGTTGCTGTCGATGGCGAGTGCTAACCCCGCGGATGGCCCCGGCAGCACCGCGTGGTAGAGCAGTTTCGATCCGTCGGAGCTTAACTTGGCCGCATAGAGGTCTCCGGCCGCGGTCCCACCGGTGACATATGCGTTGCCCGCTGCATCCAGCGTGATGCCCGACGCCGTTCCGCCGTCCGGCAGATAAGTAACGTAAGCGAAGTGGGTTCCCTGAGGATTCAGCTTGGCCACAAAGCCAGTGGAACTGACACCGGGCGGCATGCTGGTCAAAAATGCGCCGAGAGTGGCCGGAAAATCTCCGGACGTAGTTCCCGTCACGTAGACGTTTCCCGCCGCGTCCAACGCGATGCCGCCGACCGTAGTTTGTTTGTCGCCTCCGAGATACGTCGCGTAGACCAGCGAGCCATTGGGCTGCTGCTTCAAGATAAAGGCGTTGCTGCAATAGTAATACATCGTGCCGATAATGCCTGTCGCAACCACCGAGCAAATCCCCAGGCCCGGCTGCGCCTGCGCTGCGCCCGGTGTCACCGGTAACGGCGGAGATGAGATACCGGCTTCCCCTGGGCCGACCGTGGTAGCCACATACGCGTTGCCTTGAGCGTCCCACACAACCGCGGCTTGCCTCTGCGACAAAGTAACCTGCTCGGGTAAGCTCACAACCGATAACGACGGCGCTGTAGCCGCGCCGCATGTCCCTACACTCGTCCGTAACAGAACGGCCATGGGCAGGAGAAGGATAAACCGATAGAAGTTCATAGGCCTCCCTCGACGACGATGATATCCCGATTTTAGAAGGCACGGCGCTCAGGCCCGCCTGTCAGGGGACAGTGATGGAACCGGCAGATCCGTTCCAGTAATAATTCGTCCCCCAGGTTGAATTGAAGACGCCGATGGCCACCGAGTAAGTGCCGGCAGGCAGGCTGGTGGGAGAGTTCCAGGTGTAAGAAAACTGCAGCGTCTGGCCTGGCATGAAGTTCTGGCCGGTCCAGTAGGTTGTCATCACGGCCGCTCCCGACTGACTGAAGACCTGCAATTCCACAATGGAATTGGACAGCCCGCCAGAGCCGGTGTCGGTGACAGAGACGGCGAATTGAGTGGTGGCTCCGGGCGCGAAGGTGGATGGCGTGGGAGTGGCGGAGGACGTAAAGGTGAGATTGGAGTTGACGGTAATTGTTCCGGCAGAGGGATTCCAATTCCAATACTGATAGGTGGAACTGAACACGGCAATCTCCACCGTGTACGTGCCGGCGAGCGCGGGGACGAGACTGAGCTGGTAGGAGTGTGACTGGCCGGAAGTGAAGTTCTGACCGGGAAAGTTTTTCTTGAGTGCGGTTGCGCCGGTGGGATCGAGGATCTGGACGTAGACAGCGCCGTTGGTCAGCGTGTTCGCGGTGTCGTGGACTTGCGCGGTGATGGTGGTTGAGACGCCTTCGGTGACAGGGTTGGGATTCGCGGTGGCCGAAGAAGTGAAGGTCGGCGGTACAAGCGGAGTGGCGGAAACTACAGTGGAGTTGGGGCTGGATCCAGCCGAGTTGGAGCCGGTGACGAGGTAGTAATAAGTGGTTCCGTCGGTAAGGCCAGTGTTGGTGAACGTGGTCTTCGTGCCGGCCACCGTGCCGACTGCGGTGAATGGACCGCTCTTCACGCTGCCGCGCTTTACAGTGTAGCTGGTTGCGCCGCCAGCGGCATTCCAGCTCAGGACAACGGCATCGTTTCTGACCTTGGCCGCAAGTCCGGTGGGTGCGGTGGGAGGCGAGAGCACGCTGCCGGCGGGGATGACGAACAGCGTGATGCTTTGGGAGGGCACCGTCGTCGAGATCGCATTGCTCGCCACGGGCACGTCAGCCAGTTGGGCGATGGAGGTTTGCGAAGCCGAGTTGACTTGCCACACCTGGGCCGTCCCGGTGGTTGAAAAGTTCGCGAGGCTGACCGTTACCGGCGTGCTGCCTTGCTGCTTGTTGATCACCATAACGGTCAGCGCGCCGTCGGATGTCCGCAGCGACGCGAACGAGGAAAGGTTGTCGGGATCGGCCACAGTGGCCTCCACGCTGGTGTCGCCAAACGCGGAGTCCTTGCCATCGTAGTTGCGATAGATCTGGCTGGCAAGATAGGTGACGTAGTAAGTGGTGGGAGTGGTGCCAGTGTTCTCGGCGACAGTCCAGCGCGTAGCCAGGTCGAAGCCTTCGCGCCCATAAATTCCGAGCACGTCGGCCTGGGTGGTTGCGCCGTTGAGATTCGGTTCATCGCCCCAGTTGTATTCGGTGCAGCCGATCTGGAGGCCCGGATAATACTGGCTGACCATAGCTTTCATGGTGGGAATCCAGTTGACGACGCCGCCGTTGATACCGAGTTCGCCATACCAGGAGGGATCTTTAAAGGTCGGGTCCCACAGGATGCGTGTTTCCTGATTGCGAGTCTTCTGGCCGGAAGCAGAATCGTCGTTGGAGGCGGGAATCTGGTTGTAGCAGTGAATGCTCAGGACGTCCAGAAGTTGCGTTCCGGTTTGCTGCTGATAGGCGTAAAGTTGCTGCAGTAACCAGGGATAGTAGTAAGTTTGATTGTGGGTGTTGTAGTCTGAGTTCGACGCGCTGAACCCATTGGCTTGGTCGAATCCGCTGGCATACATGGCCCACCAGCCCCACTCCTCCAAACCGACGATTTTCGCGGCCGGATCCGCGGCCCGGATGGTGCTGGCATACGCCACGATTTTGTTGTACATCTCGGCGTAGTCGGCTGGGATGGGGTGCACGTCGCGCTGGGTTTGATACCACAAGGATGGTTCATTATCCAGAATGTAGTACTTGATGCCGGTGAAGGTTGAGGCGGAGCCATACGTGGAAATGAAATTCTGCAGCCAGCCTTGTTGAATGGCGGTGCTGTTCGGCACGCCGGTGTCGGTGGGGTTGTTGCCGGTGATGTCCTGGCCGGTGGCCGAGCTGACGCCGTTGCCGGCATCGGAGTTATAAGGATCGGTGGCAGTCTGCGCTCCATACTTTTTCACCGAGAAGCCTTCGAGCGTGCTCTGATTCGGACCCAGGTTGGCCAGCCAGTCAATCATCGGAATGGTGAATAGCGGCTCGGCGCCTGGGTTGGCGCGCGTGGTGGTAACGTATGCGTCGGCCGATCCCGCGGGCGTCCCGTTACCGTCCGGGTAGGTCTCGAAATACCAGTCGGCTGCCGCCGAATGCGCGTCGATCTGCCAGTTGTAGCGGCTAGTGGCGTCGCCGCCCCAACGGTTGAGAGGAGCGTTCAAGTTGGTCATGTCGGTGGCGCTGCCGTAGGCGATGCCGTAGATATTGGGATTGATGGCATGCCGGTTGGCGTTAGCGTCCACGCTCACCGACGTAGCTGGATTCTGCGCAAAGCTTGAGGCTGCGCTGAGGAGCGCAACCAATGTCAGTTTTAGTAGGTTGCTAGACACAGGCCAATCGTAGTTCTAGTACGTTCGAGCAATCAATAGAACTAAATACTTAGATTTTGACTAGGAGATTGGCCTCAGGCGGCTCGATAAAGCGATGTTACAGTGACAGCTATGCCTGAGCAGCATAGCAAGGCGACCATTGTGAGCATGGCCGTGATCGCGTCCGCATTGGCGACGCTGCTGCACGAAGGCGTCGGTCATGGTGTGACTGCTTGGCTACGCGGAGATATTGTGACGGAGCTCACGAGCAATCACCTCTCCGATGTGCGGCCCGATCGTTGGGTGGACGCAGGTGGGACCATCGTCAACCTCATTGTGGGAGCCTGCTTGTTGATGGCTTCGCGCCGGGCGGGTGGCCGGGCGAACGTTCGCTATTTCTTATTCATTTTTGCCGCGCTCAACCTGCTTCCTGGCGCTGGATACTTTTTGTTCTCCGGGATCATCGGCGTAGGCGACTGGAACGAAGTGATCCGCGGCTTGCCGCACCAGTTGGAGCTACGCATTGCCATGTCGCTGTTCGGCGCTGCACTATATCTTTGGGTGATGCGGCTACTGGCCGTGGCTGTCCACCCGTTCGCCCCGGACGCAGCGGCGTACAACACGGTGTGCCGTATCCCTTATTACGCCGCCTGCCTCTTCAGTTGTGCGGCCGGTGCGCTGGATCCGTTGGGGCTGAAAGTGTTCTTCCTCTCTACCGTTCCGGCCGCGTTCGGCGGATTATCGGGCTTGATGTGGGCCGATAGCCGAATGCCGAAGACTCCGGCGGAGCGGAATCTGCTGGTCGATCGAGCGCCGGGGTGGTGGATTGCGGCGACGGTGGTGGGAGCCAGCTACATCGTTGTGCTTGGCCGGGGCATCGAGTTCGCGCACTAGAGTGAAGTACGATTGATCAAATGAATATTATTTCGCGGTGGTTGGTGGTGGGCGCAGTAGTTGGCTGCTGTGGCTTGGCGCTGTGCGCGCAGGTGGTGACCACGGTGACCACCCCGCCGGCAATTCCAGCGCCGCCGGCGCCTCCAGTTCAACCAGACTCCAGCACTGAAGGGACGGTGACGGTTGGCGGCCAAGCGATCGCCTATCGCGCGGTGGCTGGAACCTTGACTGTGGGCGCGACGGATCAGCAGGACGCAATGTTGGGGCTGGACGGGAAACTTCTGCCGGATACGGGCGAGAAGCCACTCGATCCGTCGAAGCCGGAAGAGGCTCCGGCAACAGCGCGCATGTTTTACGTGGCGTATTTCAAGAAGGGTGCTCCTTCCGAGACGCGGCCGGTGACGTTTCTGTATAACGGCGGGCCGGGATCGTCCAGCATGTGGCTGCACATGGGTGCGTTCGGGCCGCGGCGGGTATCGACCACGGACACGCAGCACGATCCCGCGGCGCCGTACAAAATCACCAACAACGACTATAGTTTGTTGGATGCGAGCGACCTGGTGTTCATTGATGCTCCGGGAACCGGATTCAGCCGGATCATGGGCAAGGACAAAGAGAAGGCTTTTTGGGGCACCGACCAGGACGCGCACGCCTTTGAGCGATTTATCCGCCGGTTTCTGACGAAATTCGATCGCTGGAATTCGCCAAAATATCTGTTTGGCGAAAGCTATGGCACTCCGCGCAGCGCGGTGCTGAGCGCGATGCTTCACAACGTGGATCTGAACGGGATGGTGCTGCTGTCGACGACCTTGAGCTTCGACAACTGGGCGGATGCGCCACGCTGGAATCCGGGAATCGAACAGCCTTATGCGGTGACGCTCCCAACTTTTGCTGCGACGGCCTTCTATCATCACAAGCTGCCGCAGCAGCCGGCGGCGCTGGGGCCGTTCCTCAAAACGGTGGAGAAGTTCGCGGTGGGCGAGTATATGTCGGCGCTCCTCGAAGGCAGCGAACTCAGCGAAGCGCGTAAGCAGGCCGTGGCCGAGAAGCTGCACCAATACACCGGCCTGCCCGTAGCGTATCTGCTGAAAGCGAACCTCCGCGTGAGTGTCGGTGGGTTTTCGAAGAACCTGCTGGACGGGGAAGGCATCACCACGGGACGGCTGGATACGCGCTATCAGGGACCCGATTACAATCGCCTGAGCGAAGAGGCGGAATACGATCCGCAAAGCAACGCAGTGAGCGCGGCCTACACCACGGCGATCAATGACTACCTGCGCAAGGAGTTGAAGTATGGCGCCGACCAGAGTTATAAGCCGTCGATCTATTCAGACGAACCGTTATTTCTGCAATGGGACCAGCGGCATCAATCTCCGGGAGGGCCGCCGGCGGCAGCTACGGCCAGCGGAACGAACGTGATCCCGGATTTGGCCACCGCGATGAAGGCCAATCCGAAGATGAAAGTGCTAGTGGCGGGCGGATATTTTGACCTGGCGACGCCCTACTTCGAGGGCATTTTCGAAATGCATCATCTGCCGGTTCCGGACAGCATGCAGGCCAACATCAGCTACCACTACTACGAGTCGGGGCACATGATCTACGTGAATGAGAGCGCGCTGAAGCAGTTCCACGAGGATGTAGCTGCGTTCATCCGGGCAACGGCGGGAGCGAAGTAAGCCGGACAGTTTACTGTTGAGCTCTACCAAGAGGCACGATCATTAAGTCGGTGGCTCGAAAATCACTGCCCGTTGCGAGCACCGGTTCACCCAGCAGCGCTGCCAGAGCGTAGACCGCGCAGTCGCCGAAGTTGAGCTGGGCACGATGGCCCGTGCCTTTGCCAAAACGTCCAAACGCGCCGATGGCCGCCTTCGCTTGGACCGTATCAAACGGAACGATTTCGCAGTCCATTTCCTCAACCAGCGCGTACAAAGACGGAACCGATTGTGCGCCTCCGCGAGCTCTTAGGACCATACCAGCTTCGAGCAAAGAAACGGAACACAACTCTCGAGTTGCGGCCTTCTTGATGGCTGCCAGCAACGCCGGCCTCGAGGGTTCGAACAGGGCGATTGCGACCAGCGCGGAGGTATCAATTACCAGAGGGACCCGCTTTAGTGAGGAATACCAAATTCGTCGTATCCGAGGATTTCGTCGTCTGTGCGAGAGTCCAGAACGGGGAGTGCAGCGATCTCCCGGGAGATGGCATCCACTTTGTCCCAATCGATCGGGCGGGGTTTGGCGCGCAGTTGCTCTTGCAAGGAGCGGATTACGGCTTCCGTCAGAGTGACACCTAACTTCTTGCTGACCTTCTCAGCGAGCGTATGAGCGACGGGGTTCTTGATGTAGAGCGTGCTCACGATCCAATTATATACCGTCGGGCAATCCCCAGGTATATACCACATTCGGGCAACGACGGGAGCGAAATAGACGTCAACGCGCGGCCTCCGCTTCTGTCAGATTTCGATTGAAGGAGCTCTCCTCGAGCGGCCGGACGCGCAACAGATAAAGTTCCTTGTCGCGCACCTGCTCAGCCTGGCGAACGATTTCCGCGACATCTTCGCCAACCGAGAATAGACGGCCGCTGAGCGAGTCCGCGACTCCCGATGCCAGGGCCAAAGCCAGGCTGGCCGGCGCATCGAGGGGGACTTCCAGTCCGTCATCGAGAAGCTTTTGAATCAGAGGCAGCTGGTGGCGCGCTGTTTCCGACATCTCGGTTCTCACCAATCCGGGCGCCATCGGAAATACGCTCACCCCGTGCGGTCTCAGCTCCAGCGCCAATTGCTCGCTGAAACGGATGAGCGCGGTCTTGCTGATGACATACGCGGACATATCGGCTACAGCCTGGCAGCCGGCTCCGCTCACCACGTTGATGATGCGTCCTTCGCGGCGCGCAACCATCCCCGGCAGCAACTCGCGGCAAAACAGCATGGGACCGCGCAGGTTCACCTCCTCACAGCGCCACCAATCGTCAGGATTACTTTCCCAAAAGGGTCCGAACGGACCGGCTGTCCCGGCGTTGTTCACCAACAAGCCGACTGGCCCCAACTGCTGCTCCACGGATTGAGCCAGAGCCTTCACCGCAACGGGATCGGCGACGTCGGCGGGCAGCGCGATCATGCGTCCCTCGGCCAGCTTGACGGTTTCCGTGAGTTGATCGGCGGATCGGGCGGTGACTGCGACGGCCCATCCTTCCTTCGCCAGACGGAGCGCGATGGCTCGTCCGATGCCGCGTCCACCGCCGGTGACCAATGCAACCATGGACTTGAGTATAAGGTCGAAATGAGGGAGGAACAAATCGTTCCGCGTTGGTGGCCGACTGATGCAAGAAATAGGAGCGAACTACTTAGTTTGCATTCCCATGACAATCCTTTCGGCCTGAGCTCGCGTAAAGTGGTCGCTGATACGGGCGGATGAACCGATGGGTGACCGCAGTACAGGAGCCATCACGACCCGGCCGTCCAGCAGGATGGCCAAGAGTTTTCCGATGTGGCTGCTAGTGGCTGCGCGCAACTTGGTGGTGCCGGAGGCGTTGAACTCGATGCCTACGTAATATTCGGACAAGCCGGGACCCGCAATTACTCGAGTGGTTGCGATGTCGCTATTCGTTACGATGGCGGCATCTTGAAGGTAGATCCGACGGCTGGACGATACCTGCGCCGCACGCAGGCCGGGCGCAGGACTATCCTCGGCCAATCTGACTTCAAACCGAACCGGCGCTGCCTGCAGGTCGGCCACGAACACAGACCAACTGCGCGACCCAACGACCGAGACGCCGATCAGCGCTAAGGCTATCGCGGCCGAGACCGCCATCCGCGGCCGCCATCTGCTCCTGACAGGAGCGCCCGTTCCCAACGCCGCGCGAAGTATGACCTGGCGATGAAGTTCCTGCCGGTCCGCAGGATTCGCCGGCTCGTAACTCAGCGGGTCGGCGTCAATCAAGAGTTCTTTCAGGCCTTTCATTGCCGTCCTCCCGGATAATCCTTCAGCGCTACCGACAGTTCGCGCCTGCCTACGGACAGGTGCCAGCGAATCGTGATAGCGCTGATGCCAAGGAGGGCGGCGATGGCGGGAATGGCAAGGCCCTCCAGTTCGTGCATGACGATGATGGCCCGACGGCGGGGAGGCAGAACGTCGAGCGCCTGCCACACGGCTGTCCTCGCGATGAGCGTCGCCTCCGTGCGTTCGCCGGCAATTGCCACGCGGCCGTCAGATACGGTCTTATCGTGATGGAGGCGCACGGACCTGCTGCGCCACTGATCGCGACGGATATTGACAAGTACACGAACCAGCCATGCCTCTTCCTTCGCTGCGCCAAATGGTATGGACCTGGGGGATTTGGCCGCTCTCAGAAAGGTCTCCTGCACCAGGTCGAGAGCATCGTCAGCGGTGGGCGCCAATCGCCGCGCTAGCCGATAGAGGCGGGCGTAGTGAACGTCGAACAAGGAGCCCAGGCGCTCGGCGGGATCGCCGGCAGCAACCGTTGGAAGAGCGTGGGCCAGGTACGAGCCGTTCATATCTGGTTAAACGATCCAGCCTCCTTTTTTGTTGGTGGGTTCCGAAAAAAGGCTTCAAGGGCTAGAGCTACAAGATGTTGACCGCGCGGGCGGCCAGCAGAGCCACCGTCGCGAGCGAAATCAGGGCCTGCATCATCATCATCAATTTGGCCCATCGCGAGAGGACCGGGACGTCGGTGGGAGAGAAAGCAGTGCTGGTGTTGAACGCGAGGAACAGATAATCCACGAAGCCGGGGCGCCAATTCTTGTCGCTTTCCCAGGGAGTGATCATTTGGGGGAAGAGGAACGCGCCTTCATTGTGCGCATCCAGCTGGTCGCGCGCATTGGGGCCGCCCGCGTCCAGACGCCAATACCAGGAGGCGAACACCAGGATGTTCGCTACCCAGAGCGCCACGGCGGCTCGCAAGAGCTCCTGGGGAGGGTCGACATGGCGCGGCAGGCGGAGGATCAACAAGCCGAGCGACCATACCATGGACGCGGTGACAGCGCTCAGCACGATGTGGCTGAGCACGCGATTGAGCAGCAGTTTGCCCACCCGGTGCGCCACCACGGTCGGGATCAGCAACAGCGACACAACCGCCAGCAGCAGCCATTCCTGGCCGAAGCGCAGCGGCGCGGGAATGACGAAATGCAGGCCGCCGGTGGCCAGCAAGGCGAGCACGGACGGCCAGCGGGGTTCAGCGGTTCGCGGCTCACCGGGGGCGAGGTGAGGCAGAACCTTAGGCAGCGGCATATGGGACAATGTACCAAGTCACCTCCCCATGAAGGTTGTGGTTCAGAGTTCGTCGTTGATCTTTACGTTGCTCTCGATCATCCTGAACGTGCCCATCACGCGCGTGAAGCGCAAGCCGGTGGGCCGGGAAGAGGTTCGCCGGGAGCAAAGTAGAGCTATTGGCTAGCTCGGTCATTTTTGTGAAAAAGCAGCATCGTTCAACGGAAGAGAAAATAGCCATGGCCATCTCGCCCGGGTTTGCATTGGTCCCTGCCGGCGAACCCGGAATTTCGCTCGATTCTCCCAGCTGTATTTACTCGCACGATCTGGACGGCAACGTAATCGAGATCAATGCGGCCATGGCGGAAATCCTGGGCTATGGGAGAGAGGAAGCAGCGCGCATGAATCTGGGGCAACTGCTGGAACCGGAATCCTGGCAGAGGTCCCGCGAGCAGATTCTGCTGCAGCTAGGCGGAGGTGGTCCGCAGGAACTCAACCTCACCGCGATCGCGAGAAACGGCAGGCCGGTTCGGTTGGCGATGGTGCGCCGGCTGCTCTTCGAACGTGGACGTCCAGTGGCGGTTCAGGATGCCGGGCGAGTACTGGACGATCCAGGCGAAAAAGGGCCGCTGTTTTTCGAAGATTCCAGCACGCAGAAATCCGGCGCGTCCGGCCGGTTCGCAGAGCAACTCAAGCAGTTGCACCGGCTGAGCACCACCACCTACCTGACTCTTGAGCAGGCGCTCGAAGACCATTTGGAAACCGGCTGCCGGCTGCTCCATCTGCCGGTGGGCGTCCTGCTGCAGGTGGAAGGAACCAACGGAGTGTTGCGAGCCTGTTGCGGGAAGGGTTTGAAGAGCGGCGCTCGGATCCCTTTATGGCAGACGCGCGCCGATACGATAACCAGCCGGCTGCGGACCACGACGTCTTCCGAGACCAGACTGGCGGGCGGCGGTCCCCGGATGGAATTCGAAACCTACCTCGGAACGCCGGTGTGGCTGGGCTCGGAATTATTTGCGACGCTCAGTTTCTCGGGACCGTTGGATGGCACGCCCCGCGTGTTTTCGCACTCCGACCAGGAGCTGATCGAGTTGATGGCGCGCAGCGTCGGCCGTGTGGTGCTGGAACACCGCATTCAATCCGAGCGCGACCGGCTGCAAAGCCTGGAGCGAAATCGCAACCGCGTGCTGGAAATGGTGGCGGAGAACGAAAGCATCTCCACCATTCTCGAAGAAGTGGTGTACCTGGTGGAGGCGCAATGTCCCGGAGCGCTGTGCTCGCTGCTGCTGTTGAAGGATGAGATGCTCACCTGGGCGACGGCGCCGGGATTCCCAGCCGACGGACTGCGGCTGTTGAAACCGTTCCGGGTTTTGCGGGACACCGCGGGGCTGGCAGTGGCCGAAGTGGCACGCGAGACGGTGTTCTGGGACGATGTCCGCGGATGCCCGTTCTGGGCGGACCGCGCGCACCTGGCCGCGCAACTCGGCATCGAGAGCTGCCGATCCACGCCGATTTCGTCGGCGGACGGGATGCTGCTCGGGATGTTGGCGCTGCACTACAAGGCCGGGCAGCTGAGGGACGAGAGCGACGCCGAGCTATTGCAGGCTGCGGGCCGTCTCGCCGCGCGGGCGCTGGAACAGCGCGGGTTCACCGAACGGCTGGAGTTCCAGGCGCGGCACGATTCTCTCACCGGCCTGCCGAATCGATCCTATTTCATGGAGCTGCTGGAGGCGGCGCTGCGGGATGCGAGCGATCGCTCAGGCAGCCTGGCGGTGCTGTTTATCGATTTGGACCGCTTTAAGCAGATCAACGATATCCTGGGCCACGCCATGGGCGACCGGCTGCTGAAAGAGGTGGGCCAGCGTCTGAAACGGTTGCTGACGGAAGACGATCTCGCGGGGCGCATGGGCGGTGACGAGTTCACCATTGTGCTGACGCGCCAACCCGATGAACAAGCTGCGGTGCTGGCGTCGCAGGAATTCCTGAATGCTTTTCGGGCGCCCCACCAGATAGAGGACAACGAGCTGTTCGTCACGGCCAGCATCGGCGTAGCGCTTTTCCCCCGGCACGGCCAGACGGTTGCCGAACTGCTGCGAAACGCGGATCTGGCGATGTACCACGCCAAGAACAGCGGCAAGAACGATGTGGTGGTGTTTCGCACCAAGGATCATACGGCTAGCCTGGAGCGGCTGCGGCTGGAAAACGCGTTGCGCCGGGCGTTGGAGCACCAGGAATTCGAACTGCTCTATCAGCCGGTGGTGAGCATGAACGGAAAGGTGGAGGGGCTGGAAGCGCTGCTCACCTGGAGGCATCCGATCTATGGGAGCATTTCGCCCAAGCAGTTCATCCCGATCGCCGAAGAGACCGGGCTGATTATCGATATCGGATCGTGGGTGATCCAACGTGCCTGCCTGGAAGCGGCGAGCTGGCACAAAGCGGGGCATGGCGCAGCGCGGATTTCCGTCAACGTGTCCGCTTTGCAGTTTGAACGGCGCGACTTTTTGGAAACGGTGGCGGCGGCGCTGGCGCTGAGCCAACTGCCTCCCGACCGGCTGGAATTGGAACTGACCGAGAGCTACATCATGAAGGACCTGCCGCAGGCGGCCGCTCGCCTGACGCAAATCCGGAATCTGGGAGTGAGCATTGCAATCGACGATTTCGGCACCGGGTATTCGTCCTTGAGCTACCTGAACAAGCTGCCGGTGGATTCGCTGAAGATCGACCAATCGTTCCTGCGGAACTTGCATCAACCGGACGGGTCGCTCGCGGTGATCCAAAGCATCGTACGCATGGCGCACAGCATGAACCTGAGCGTAGTGGCGGAGGGAGTGGAAACGCGCGCCGAGCTGGATTTGGTTCGTGTGCTGGGCGTCGACAAGGTGCAGGGGCACGTGTACGGACCGGCGCGCCGGCGCGAGGAGATGGAAGCGCTGCTGGCCGCGAACGCTTCGCTGCGTCCGGAGGAAGCGTAGACCGGGAATTGCACCTTACGATAGCGGCTCGGGAGGCTGTGGTTCTGGAACGTGCAGAGAGAGCAGGGCCGCCAGTTGGCGCAACTGTTCCATCCAGTCTTTCTCATGTATCTGGGGCTCGCGCATTTGCGGATAGACCTTTTCGAGTACTTCGTAACAGCTGTTCTGTACCGACCACAGCACGAGAGGAAACGGCAAGGATCGCGCGGCGACTAGATTGTCGCGAAATTTCGTGAGCCGCGCGAGATTCCCTGAATCCTCGAAAAAACTCGCGGCGCCTTTTTCGAGATTCCGGCGCAGCACGATTTCAAGACCGTTCTGATCGAGCGGAATGGAAGCGATTCGCATTTCTTCCAGCAGAGTCTGGATTGCGGCTTGGTCCAGCTCGGGGGCGGCCAGCGCCTGGCGCAGCAGGCCGTTCAAAGCCACTTCGGCGGCGGCTTTTAGTTCGCGGGGGATGGGAATGCCGCAGTCGCTCATGAATTGCAGCAACTGGGCCTGGTCTTCATAGATCTCGCGCGCCACGGAGAAGGAATGCTCCACGGTGGATTCCAGAACCTCCGCCAGAACTTTGCGCTGCTCATCGCGGAATAAATTCTTGAGCGAATAAGTGTGGCCTGCAAATCCCTGGTCCAGGCAATGAATGGTCGCGGCGAGGTCCGAACGGCTGAAGGCGTCGCGGGTGGATTTGCTGAGTTCGCGATAGGCGTCTTCTGAACTGTATAACGCCACGCCGCCGTGCAGATTGTGGTCACCGAAGTGAAGAACACCGAACATCAGCATCTCGGAATCCTGGGTGATCTCAGAGGTGAAGCGCGCCTTGCCGAAGGCCAGCCGCATTTTGCCGGAACGCTTCAAGCGGTAATCCTTGTTGTCCACTGAATAGGCGTAAATGCGCGTGTTATCAGGATAACTTTCAAACAAGGAACTCATGGCGTAGTGCGCACCCAGCTTGAGCAGATCCACGCTGGCTGGTTTGACGAACTTTTGGTAGATTGCCGCGCCGTCGCCGTGCTCGACGATGTTGCTTTTGGCGAGTGCCAGCTTTTCCAGAAAGCGCTGCTCAATTTGATTGCCGAACAGCTCCTCGGCCAATTGAACCACGCGTCCGGCGTATTGGATCACCTGCACCGTCTCGATGCCACTCAGTTCGTCGAAAAACCAGCCGCAACTGGTGTACATCAGCATGGCGTGGCGCTGCAGCTCGAGCAGTTTCCAGACGTTCACGCGATCGGCGCCCTTGATCGACTTGCGACGGAAGTTGGCAGCGGCGAAGCGCTCGCGGCTTTCGGGCGTTCGGTCCAGAATGACGTGGATGTAGTTATTCCGCGCGGCCCACGGATTCTTGAAGAAACGCGCGGCCATCTTTTCGTAGTATGGCGCCACCTCGTCCCGCAGCCAGTCCAGCGCTGCGCGCAACGGCGCACGCCACTCTTGATTCCAATCGCCATGTCCGCCGGAATTGCAGCCGCAGTTGGTGCTCCAGCGGCCGACGCCGTGGACGCAGCTCCAGGCGGTGTTCTCGAGAACGTCGGCGTCGTGTTCGGCTGGATGCTTTTCCAGAAACTCGCCGTAGTTGGTGATCTTCGCCAGCCCGCTTCGCTCGATGTGATCGAGCGCGTAGGCCAGCGCCATGTCGCCGAATGCGTGGTGATGACCGTAGGTTTCGCCGTCCGTCGCGATGTGGGCCAGTTGCGGGCCCTCCCGCTGATCCGACAAAGCGTCCAGAAGCCGGCTCGCAAAACGCCCGCCATCGTTCAACAGGCGTTCGAAGGCGACAGCCTGTGACACGGGTCCGTCGTAGAAGAACAGATTGATGGAGCGGCCGGAGGGCAACTTCTGGCGATAGGCACGCGCCGGGTCGATCCGCTGGCCCGTAACATCGACGCCATCCATGCTCTTGGCCTGCGAGGGCGCGAGGATGGTGAACTGGATGCCGTGCTGCGCCATCAGGTCCAGCGTTTCCAGATCCACGGCGGTTTCTGGCAGCCACATGCCTTCCGGGCGGCGGCCGAAGCGGAATCGAAAATCCTCGATACCCCAGATCACCTGCGTCAGCTTGTCGCGCGGATTGGCGAGCGGCATGATCATGTGGTTGTAGCACTGGGCGATGGCCGAACCGTGCCCTGAGAATCGCTCGGCGCTGGCGCGGTCGGCATCCAGAATTTTCTGATACGTATCGGGGTCCTTGTCCTTCATCCAGGACAGCAGGGTAGGGCCGAAATTGAAGCTGATGCCGGAGTAGTTGTTAACGATTTTAGCGATCAGGCCTTGGGCGTCCAGAATACGCGCGGCGCTGTTGGGCGCGTAGCATTCGGCGGTGACGCGCTCGTTCCAATCGTGATAGGGAGCGGCGGAATCCTGGAGCTCGATCGCTTCGAGCCACGGATTCTCACGCGGGGGCTGATAGAAGTGGCCGTGGATGCAAAGATAACGGGTTTCGTTCACGGGGATGGTGCGCGTTACCGGGAGGGCTTCACCACCACTGCGGTGCCGTAACAAAGCACCTCAGTGACTCCTTGCATGATTTCGGTCGCATCATAACGGACACCTACAATGGCGTTGGCGCCCAGTTGCGCGGCATGCTCGGCCATGCGCTGGAAGGCGTGGGCGCGGGTCTCTTCGCAGAGATTGGTGAAGAGCGTGATGTCGCCGCCCACCATGGTTTGCAGGCTGGCGCCCAGGGTTCCAAAAATGGAACGGGAGCGGACGATGATGCCGCGGACGATGCCGATATTGCGCTCGATGGTGAAGCCATCCAGGGTGAACGCGGTGGTCACCATGGAATCGAGGACGGCTAGTGAATGGTCTTCCATCGACAAGGATTGTATTTTAGCATTGGGCGCGCATCGACCAATGTTTGAGACGGGCGCCAACTAATGAGGCTTCTTTCCCTCAAGTTTATCGACGCGTTCGGTGAGAGATTCCATCTCTAAGTCGATCGCCCGCAGCGCGGCTGCACGCGTTCTCTGGCGCGCTTCGGCTGGCCACGCCCATTTGTGAAACTCGGTTAACAGCGAAGTTTCGACCGTCCGGAGTTGTTCTGCGATCCAGTTCTTGTCCTGGTCCGTCGGGCTCATTGATGCTCCCATCCGATTCTGACAGATTTCGTGGCCCCAGTTTCCCGCTGCTCACCCTAGGCGAAATCCTTGTCCTGCCGATGAACTAGGTAGGATGCGATCGCGACCCTGAGCGGCATCCGATGGGCGCGCTGAAGAGAATTTAATGGAGCTTATCTAATTGATAATGAAGCGGAACAGGACTGAAGGTACGTCAAAAGCTTGGGGCCGCTTGTGCCGATGATATATTTGAAAGTCACTCGTTAGTCCATGCCCTTTCAGATTCAACCGGTTAAGGAATTCCTTGTCCGGCCTGCCCTACCACCGGCCCTGGCACGCATGAGCGATCTTGCCTACAACGTGCTGTGGAGTTGGGACCACACGGTACGATCTCTGTTCCGCAGGTTGGACTCGACGCTGTGGAAGAATTGCGGCCACAATCCCGTTCTGATGCTGGGGCGGGTTCCCCAAGCCACTCTGGAGCGGGCGGCTGCGGATTCGCGATTTCTGGCGGCCTATCGCCGGGCGTGCGATCGCTACTCCACGTATATGGAACGGCCGGAGCCAGCGACGGACTCATTGAATGATCAGCTCATCGCGTACTTTTCGATGGAGTACGGGTTGGTGGAATGCATGCCGATCTATGGCGGCGGATTGGGCGTGCTTTCGGGCGACCACTTGAAGGCTGCGAGTGACGGCGCGGTGCCGCTGGTGGGCGTCGGGCTGCTGTACCAGAAAGGCTACCTGCAACAGTCGCTCAATCCGGATGGCTGGCAGCAGGAACGCAACCCGATCAACGATTTTTATACCCTTCCAGTGCGGCCGGTGCGGGGTGAAGACGGCAAGGATGTGATGGTCACGGTGAAGTTGCCCACCGGCCTGGTCTACATCAAGATCTGGAACATCGACGTCGGACGCGTGAAGCTATATCTGCTGGATACCAACGTTGCGGAGAACGAGCGGCCGGAGGATCGCGAAATCACCGCGCAACTTTATGGCGGAGACAATCTCACGCGCATCCGGCAGGAAATCGTGCTGGGCATCGGCGGTCTGCGCGCGCTCGACCGGCTCAACCTGAAACCCACGGTATGGCACATGAACGAGGGACACTCCGCGTTCCTGGCCATCGAGCGGATGCGCCGGTTCATCAAAGAGTACAAGCTCACTTTCGAAGAGGCATATGAGGCCTGCCGGTCCAACAGCGTCTTCACTACTCACACGCCGGTGCCGGCGGGCATCGATCTTTTCGATCCCGGATTGCTGTACGAGTATTTCAGCGAGTATTGCACCGAGAGCGGCATTCCCTTCGAGAAGTTCCTGGCCCTGGGGCGATTCCGTCCCGAGAATCATCACGAACCTTTTTCCATGGCGATCTCGGCCATTCAAACCTCCGCGTTTCGCAACGCGGTGAGCAGTCTGCATCGGCAGGTATCGCAGGAAATGTGGCAGGAGTTGTGGCCGAAGCTGCCGGTGTGGGAAGTTCCGATCACCTCGGTGACCAATGGCGTGCATTTGCTGACGTGGCTGAACGGCGACCTGGCGCAGCTCTACGATCAGCACCTGCAGCCGGACTGGCGCGAGCGAAATGCGGACCCGCGTATCTGGGATCTGGTAGAGGACATTCCGCCGCAGGAGCTGTGGGAAGCACATCGCCGCCGCAAGCGTTACCTGGTGTCCTTCGTGCGTGAGCGGGTAGTGGCTGCCGCTATGGGACGCAAGGCGCCGGCCGCCGAGCAGCGGCGCCTGGCCGAAGCGCTGGACCCGGATACACTCACCATCGGATTTGCGCGCCGGTTTGCCACTTACAAGCGGGCCACTCTGTTGTTCCGCGACCTCGAACGGCTGAAGCGGCTACTCACCAGTCCCGAGCGGCCGGTGCAGATCGTAATCGCGGGAAAGGCGCATCCCCGGGATCTTCCCGGAAAGACGCTGATTCGCGAAATCGTGCAGCTTTCTCGCGCGCCTGAGATCGCCAAGCACATCGTGTTTGTGGAAGACTACAGCATCGAAGTGGCGCGGGAGCTGGTGCAGGGCGTCGACTTGTGGTTGAATACCCCTCGGCGTGGCGAAGAAGCTTGCGGGACCAGCGGGATGAAAGCGGGGGTGAACGGCGTGTTGAACCTCAGCATTCTGGATGGCTGGTTCGACGAAGCCTATGAGATCTCCGGCGGTTGGGCTATTGGCGACCGGGAGTCTTACTCCGAAGACCAGGACGAAATTCACGCGCGCGCCATCTATTCCATCCTAGAAAACGAAATTGTGCCGATGTACTATCAGGATCGCGACGGCGGCGTGCCGGTGGAGTGGACGCGCCGCGTAAAGCAGTCCCTGAAGCATCTGAGCCACCAGTTCAATTCCGGACGAATGGTGGGTGAATACCTCTCGCAGTTGTATGAGCCCGCCCATCAGGCCTACCTGGAGGTTTCGCACGATTGCTTCCAGCCGGCACGAGATCGAGCGGGTTGGAACCAGCGGGTCCGCGAGGTTTGGGAAAAAGTCGGTTTTGTCGAGATCGGTCCGGGGCCTGATCTGTCCGTGCTCAGCGGGCTTCCTATCCCCGTGCGGGCGGTGGTGAATCTGGCTGGGCTTTCGGCCAAGGATGTGCGCGTGGAAGCTGTCATCGGGCGCATCGGTGTGAACGGGAACCTGGAAGAGACTCAGGTAATGACGCTTCCGGCCGTGGAGCAAACCGGTAACGAATTTGTGTTCTTAAAAGAGTTCGTGCCGCATCAAACGGGCAGGTTAGGATATTCGCTTCGAATTAGTCCGAATCACTACGACGATCCCCTGACCCGGCCTTGCAACTCGTTGCTGAAATGGAGCGCCGATGGAAGCTAGTACGCAAAACCCTTAGTACTGACATGCAAATGTCACCGGATCACTGTGAGATTTCAGTAGCTTCTGGCCTTGATTCGTGGTACATAGTTATTTAGGCACAAGCGGGACAATGTCTTTTCCAGCTTAAGCCCGTTCCCGCAGTTATCCTCCGCATCGATCCTCAAGCTCACAAGCAGTGGACCTGTGCCGAATACCTCCACAGGGTAACGCTGCGAGAGCCCGAAGATCCAGGAGCCGAATTTACACATGGACGACGACCGTAAGTACCGACAACGGGGCTACATGGACACCAACGGCGGAGCCAGGGACCGCCAGCTCCCCGACCGGCAGAAACCCATGGGTCCCCGGCCGCCGATCGACGTTACCGGCCCGCGCCTGCCCCGGCTGCTCCAAAACGTAGTGGCCGCCCGTTGTTTCAGTTGCTCCACCGCGCTCTCTCCGGACATCGATTGGAAGGGAAAATGTCCCAAATGTGGAACGGCTTTACATTGCTGCAAACAGTGCGCCCATTTTGAGCCGTCCACGCGATTTCAATGCCTGAAGCCGGTGCCGGTACGGATTGCGGTGAAGGATCAAGCCAACGAGTGCGAATTATTTAAGCCGCGTGTGACGGTGGCCCGGGACGCCGCTCCTGGAAACCATCATCAGGCCGCCCCTCCGCAGCAGGTTCCGCGCACACCCACCGACGCTCGCGCGGCGTTTGACAACCTCTTCAAGAAACCGGAATAGTCAGATCGTTCCAACGAAAAAATCCAGGGCTGTCGCGATATAGCCCTTCAGCTCGGATCGTTTCACCACCGCATCCAGGAATCCGTGCTGTAACAGGAACTCGCTGGTTTGAAATCCGGCGGGGAGCTTTTGCCGGATGGTCTGTTCGATCACGCGCGGGCCCGCGAAACCGATCTGGGCGCCGGGCTCCGCAATGTTCAGATCACCGAGCATGGCGAAACTGGCCGTCACGCCTCCTGTGGTCGGGTCCGTCAGGACGCTGATGTAGGGGATGCGAGCCTCATCCAGGCGCATCAATGCGCCCGAGATTTTGGCCATTTGCATCAGGCTGATGGCGCCTTCCTGCATGCGAGCGCCGCCGGACGCCGAGACCACGATGATGGGAACCTTTTGCGCCAGAGACCGTTCGATAGCGCGAGTGATCAACTCGCCCACCACGCTGCCCATGCTGCCTCCCACGAACTTCAGCTCCATGGCGCAGATGTGGACCGGACGCCCGTTCAGTTTGCCGGCCGCTGAAATGATGGCGTCGCGCAGATGGGTAGCTTCCTGCGATGCGGCTAGCCGGTCCTGATATTTCTTCGAATCTACGAAATCCAGCGGATCCGTGGACGCCAGGCACTGGTCGAACTCTTGAAACTTCCCATCGTCGAAGAGCAAAGCCAGACGCGTGCGCGCGTCCAGCCGTTCGTGGTGGCCGCATTTGGGACAAACCTGATGATTGTCCTCCAGGGCTTTCCGCCACACGATCTGGCCGCAGTGGGCGCATTTGAGCCACAGCCCTTCGGTGCGGACACGCTTGGCGCCTTCCTGGGGTTTGAGCGACGATTTGTCGCGAGTGAACCAAGCCATCGAGTCCAGTATAAGAGCACGCGGGCGTTTGACTTCTGCGCGCTACTTCGGGTAAGGATGGCCGCGCAGCAGGGTGAAGGCACGATAGATCTGCTCGGCCAGCACCACGCGCGCCAGCTCGTGCGGCATGGTCATGGAAGAAAGGGCCAGCAACAGACCGCCGCCGTTTCCCTTCCAAGCTTCGGGCAGGCCCGTGGCGCCTCCAATCAAGAAGACCAGGTCGCGGGCTTCCTGCTCGGCTTTGGACACCAGCTTGGCGAAGCGGGGCGAATCCATGGCCTGGCCGGAGGGATCGAGCAAGACTTTTGCCGCGCTGGGATGCTTGGCCCAAGGGTCGAAGCGCGCGGGAACGATTTCGCGCATTTCGCATTTAGCGTAGCGCGTGGAGCGCTGGATGAACTCTTCGGCCATGCGATTGGCATGCGGGTCGCGCGGCTTTCCGACATAGTAGAGCAAAATCTTCATCGATTTAAGTTACTCTAGATAGGTATGGCTGGTGTCGCAGCCAAATTCATACCGAGAGAATTACTGGTCCACACGCCGGACGGGGCCACGCGGCCGCTAGCTCTGGAGCGTGAACGCTATACCCTTGGGCGTTCGAGCGCCAACGAGCTCTGTTACCCTGAGGACGCCGGACTTTCGCGCCAGCACCTGGCGCTGGAGAAGGACGGCGATACCTGGGTGGTCCGCGACCTAGGCAGCAAGAACGGCACCTTCGTCAATGGCGCCCGGATCACCAGCCCGTATCCGCTGGGCAAGAACGATCGTGTAACGGCCGGGCATATTGCGCTCGACTTTGGCGAGAACTCGCTGCCTCCGGTTTCCGACCACACCGTCATCTTCATCGAAGGCGTTACTCCGGTCGCTAATGCTTCCACCACCGTCGCCACCAGCTTGAAGGGAGTGCTGAGCCAGGAGAAGGAGATTGAGGGCGGTCCGCAAATGCGGGCGTTGATTCGCGCCGGACGCGAGCTGGCGGGGAACATGCCGCTGGCTGAACTGTTCAAGCTGATCATGAATCTCTCGGTGGACGCGGTGGGCGCCACGCGTGGCGTGCTCATGACGCTCGAGGGCAAGGAACTGGTGGTGCAGGCGGCGCTGGGCGAAGGCTTTCGAATCAGCAACACGGTGCGCGATCGGGTGATCAAAGAGAAGACCTCGCTGCTGGTGCGCGATGCCCGCCTGGATGAAGCGTTCGCCGATCGCATGAGCATCGTGCAGCAACAGATCCGGAGCATGCTGGCGGTTCCGCTGCAGACCGACGATCGCGTGATCGGGCTCATCTACCTGGACTCGCCGCACTTCATCAAGGAGTTCACCAAAGAGGACCTCAGTCTGCTCACGGTGATGGCGAACGTGGCGGCTATACGCATCGAGCACACGCGCCTGGCGGAAGTGGAACAGGCCGAGCGGTTGCATGCTAAACAATTGGAGCAGGCGGCCGAGATCCAGCGCGGCTTATTGCCGGTGCAAGCGCCCAACGTGCCGGGAGTGGACCTGGCGGGCTACAACGCCGCGTGCCACACGGTGGGCGGCGATTATTACGATTTCTTGCCGTATCCCGATGGGCGAGTGGGATTGCTGGTGGGCGACGTGGCGGGGAAGGGAATGCCCGCGGCGCTGCTGATGTCGAGTTTGCAGGCGCGGGTGCAAGTGCTGTTCGACGATCCGACAAATCTGGCGGCTCTGGTGACGCGCCTCAATCGCATCATTACCTCCAACTGCCCGTCGAACCGGTTCATTACGTTCTTTATCAGCGTCCTGGATCCGAAAACTGGCGAGCTGACGTACGTCAACGCCGGCCACAATCCGCCGCTCGTGGCGCACGCCGATGGAACGGTGGAGAAGCTGGAAGGGACCGGATTGATCCTGGGTATTTTGCCCATGGCGACCTATCAACAGGGCGTGTGCCATATGGATGTCGGCGATGCGCTGCTGCTGTTCAGCGATGGCGTCAGCGAACCGGTTAGCCCACATGCCGACGAGGAATTCGGAGAAGATCGGCTGGCGCAGGTTCTGGCCACGCTGCGGGATCAGAGCGCGGATTCCATCATCGCCTGCATCAATCAGAAGGTGGACGACTTCACCGGAGGCGCTCCGCCGCTCGATGACATCACGCTGGTAGTAGCGAAGCGAGTGGCGATCTGATCGGCGCCACGCCCTATCTTCGTGGCGAGCCGATGGGCGGTTGAATGAGCGCGTTCGCGAGTGCGCCGCCGAACTCGGTGATTTCGCCGGTCTTCCTTCCCGGCGACGGTAGCAGCCTCGCCGCCAGCGGCTTGTTCCACCGGAATGCCAGCGTAGCGACATCGCCGATGATTCTCGCGATGGCGTCTTCACTCGTATCCCCGGCCAGCGGTACAGTATCCACGCCAGCGGCACAAACCGCCGAATACGCGAGGATCGAATCCAGCCCGTACGTGCCCTCGGTCCAGCGGCGCGTCAGTACCGCGTCTTCGAGCACCGGAAGCATCAGCCCTGCATAGCCGGTCCGTTTCACCTCGATGGATTGCACGGCGCGCGTGATGATGCCGGCGGCAGTTTCTGTACCTGGGGAGCCGAAAGGCGCACTGGTGAAGGCTTCGATCGCGGCGCCAATGGAAACTTGTCCTCCGGGCGCAGGTGTAGGGTCGATGCCCGCATAAGTCCATCCGCTGCCCGCCGCCACCTGGATCGCCACCGCTTCCACTGCGCGGGCATGAAGCGAGAGCGCGTCGTGGAGCGCTTTTCCAGCCGTGAGCGGATCGTGCTGGCGCGCAAAAACGTCCAGCACCACGTTGGCCGCTTCCAGCCCGATCGCAAAGCTCGGAGGTCCCCCGGCAGGATGCCAGGCGCCGGGATAGAAGGGCCCGTAGGGTTTTAACATTGCGATGGCGGCGAAGTTAAAGTTGCCTTGGCCGTGCGGACTGCGCTCGCCCACTAGCTTGATGACACGCGCGGCCTGGCGCACCGCGTTCCAATGGATGCCGTCCTGGCCGGCGGTAACGATGTTCGCGTTCAGGCGATTCCCGGGCGTAGCCAAAATCTCGGCGAGAAGATCGACGGGGCCGGTGGGGTCGGAATCGTTCAACATGGCCGGCCCGATGCTTGGTGCGAAGTTCAGCTTGGCCGCCAGGCCGTCAATTCCCTGCAGCAGCTTCAGCGCATCGGCGCGGCTCAGCGCCTGCGTATAATCGGGGAACGGCTGCGTGGAGATGCGAATTCCTTGCACGTCGTATCCAGCGGTTTTGATGGCTTCGCGGACGCCGCTCAAAAACTTGACCGCGTCCTCAATCTGCGATGGATACGATTTCGCGTCGATGGTGATGAATGCAGTGATGGCGCGGACTTTCGGCTTCGGTGGATTAGCGGCATACAGTGCAGGCGCGGCGAAGCAGGTGATCGAAAAGATAAGCGCAGTCAGTAAGTGCTTCGAAAGTGTCATCCGATTAGTTTCCGTTTTTTCAGCCATTGGAAGATTCGCGGCCAGAGCTGGTCCATTTCGGCAGGCGTGAAGCCGTGATTGCCTCCGGGAACGGTAATCAGTTCGGCGTCGTCGCCTACGTTCTTGAGCGCTTTCACCAGCGCCACACTCTGCTGGTAAGGCACGGCGGCATCGGTGTCGCCGTGCAAAACAAGAATAGGCGGCAATCCTTTGCGCACATAAGTGATGGGCGAAAGGCGTCGCGCCAGGTCCATGCGATCCGGCTGATCAGAAGGCTGTTGGGCAACCCAGGCGACGGCGTAAGGCCGTTGATGATCGCCGGTAATCTGATCGGCGACGTCAGCGATGCCGTAAAAATCGACCACGGCAGCGATCTTGATGGAGGGTCCGAGACCGGCGGAAGAGGGCGTCATTGCGGTCATCAACGCGAGATGTCCACCGGCCGAATCGCCTGAGACCAGAATCCGTTTGCGATCCACTCGGTACATGGCCGCGTGGTCCTGGAACCATTGCACGGCTTTCAAAACGTCGTTCACCGCGGCGGGCGCGGGCGCAGCCTTCGCCAGCCGATACTCGATGTTCGCCACCACCATGCCGCGCCGGATGAACGGCAGGCAAAATGTTTCGAATCTTGATTCCTTGTCGCCCTCCACCCAACCGCCGCCGTGAATGAAGATGACGCCGGGGCGATCGGCCAGGGAGGGCGCGGCGGGCTGCAGGATGTCGAGGACCGTCTCGGGATAATGGTCGTAATGGATGTTGGCTTGGATCTGATAATCGAGAGCGGAAGCGCGGGAACCAAGGGCGAGCAATAATAAAGCGGAAGGGCAAATGAAGCGGCTCACTCTCCTCAGTCTACTCTGCGCATTTGCAGCTTCGGCCGCGAACGACGCAGGACCGGGGATCGGAAGCCGTTTCTTAGGTGGCCGGCTCAAGATGGGCCCGAAGGGCGCGTTGGTCCTGCTACATGGTTCAAAAACGCAGCTGAACGAGTTGCAGGAACGCGACGGGACCTCTCGTAAACTGGGCTTCGAAGCCACGGCTGCCGCCGGACCCGGTACGGGCTGGATCGTGTTGGATACCAAAAGCATCATCGTCGCGAAGTACGACCCGAGCTACACGTTTGGTGCCATCTTAGTTGATCAGTTTCAGTGGACTCCGCCGGACACTCGCGAGATCGAGGGCAAACAACTGACCGCGGCCATCGGTGCGAGCAACGCTATGGTGGCACCCGGCCAGCGCATCGCGCTGACGCTGGACGTCGATCTGGGGCCCAATATGCACGTGTATGCGCCGGGGGTGGAGGGCTACATCCCGATCGATTGGAAGATGGAGGATTCGGTCGCGGCCGAGGTTTATGCGCCGGTGTTTCCTCGCGCCGAGAAGTTATATCTGAAAGCCATCGATGAAACCGTCCCAGCGTACCGCAACCATTTCCGCCTGCAACGCGACATCACCATCAAACCAGCCGTGGATGGCTCAGGGCGCTTCACGGTGGATGGCTCGCTGCGCTATCAGGCCTGCGACGATCGGGTGTGTTACATCCCGCAGACGCTGAAGTTGCAGTGGTCGTTTGAGTACCAAGCGCTCCATCAATAGCGAGTAACGGCGCTAACCATCTCAGAAGAAACAACCTTAGGATATACGCTCCGGTACCTTAAGACGTCAAAATCGGTACTATGAGTCATTGGTCGGCCAGCACGTACTTTGTTACGGTAGTGAAGGAGATCAAACGGAAATGAAAGTATCGATTATTGGAACCGGCTACGTGGGTCTGACCACTGGCGTGTGTCTCGGATACCTGGGGCACAAAGTGACTTGCATCGATTCCGATTCAAACAAGATTGGAATGCTGCAGGCGGGGAAGACGCCTATCTACGAGCCCTTTCTGACGGAACTGATGGCGGCGGCGCAGCCCAACCTGCAGTTCTGCACCGAGTACGCCGGAGCGGTCAAGGACGCCGACGTGATCTTTATCGCGGTGGGCACGCCGCCTTCTCCCGACGGGAGTCCGGACTTGAAATATTTGCGCGCCGCGGCGCAAGGAATCGGGCAGTACTATGAAGGCAATTTTCTAGTGGTGGTGAACAAATCCACAGTGCCGATCGGCAGTGGAAACTGGGTGGATTCCATCGTGCGTGAATCCTACGAGCAGCACCATGGGCGCAAAGCGAATGGGCATTTCTCGGTAGCGTCTAATCCGGAATTTCTGCGCGAGGGCACCGCGCTGCACGATAGCCTCTATGCGGATCGCGTGGTGGTTGGTTCCGACAATAGGCGCGCTTTGGAAGTTTTGTATTCGCTGTACCGTCCTATTCTGGATCAGACCTTCGCGCCGCCTCCCTATCTTCCGCGGCCCGAGGAAGTGGGCGCGGTACCGTTGATTTCCACCGATCTCGCTTCGGCCGAGCTGATCAAGTATGCCGCCAACGCGTTTCTCGCCACCAAGATCTCTTACATCAACGAAATCGGATTGCTGGCGGAGAAGGTGGGCGCCGACATTTCTCAGGTGGCTAAGGGCATCGGCCTGGACGCGCGCATCGGAACGCGCTTCCTGCAAGCTGGAATCGGTTGGGGCGGCTCTTGCTTCGGCAAGGACACCGCGGCGCTGGTTTCGACCGCCAAGGAGTACAACATCGGAATGCCGATCGTGGAAGCCGCGCGAGAGGTGAACCGCCGGCAACGCGATCGCGTTGTGGAGAAGCTACTGGGCGAACTGAAAATCCTGAAAGGCCGCACCATCGGTTTGCTCGGCTTGGCCTTTAAGCCCAACACCGACGATTTGCGCGAAGCCCCGGCCATCGATATCGCACGCAAGCTGCTGGATCGCGGGTGCAAGGTGAAAGTCCACGATCCGGTGGCGATGCATAAATTCGAGCTGGACTATCCAGGCTTTGGCGTCATTTGTTGCGATACGCCCGAAGAGGTAGCCGACGATGTGGACGCGCTGGTGCTGGTTACCGAGTGGCAGGACTATCGCGAACTGAATTGGGAAGTGATGGCCAGCCGGATGCGGGTGCCGCTGGTATTGGACGGACGCAATGCGTTGGATCGCGCCAGGCTGGAACGCTTCGGGTTTCGGTACTTGGGAATCGCGGGGTAGACTGCCGGTTCAGGCGATGAGTTGCTCGGCCGGTATCTCTTGCGGCCGCGGATCGCGACCGGCGAAGGGCTCGGGACGGCCCAGCAGGAAACCTTGCACTTCATCGCAGCGCAGATTGCGCAGAATTTCCAACTGGGCGGTGGTTTCGACACCCTCCACAATCACTCGCTTGCCGATGCTGTGGGCCAGCGAGATCATACCCTGGATCAGCCGCTCAGCGGCGTCGTTCTCGGTGATATTCGTCACAAAGCAGCGATCGATCTTAAGCGTGTCGATGGGCAGCTTGTGAAGGTAGCCGAGCGACGAGTAGCCGGTGCCAAAGTCGTCCACTGAGATTCGGACACCGCGCTCCCGCAACCGGGCCATCGTTCGGCTCGCGCTGTCGATGTCCCGCATGACGATGGTCTCGGTGAGTTCCAAATCGAGCAAATTGCCGCCGAGGCCCGTATCGCTGAGCACGCTGAAGACGGTCTCGACAAAGTCCGCGCGCTCGAACTGCAACGCCGAGACATTGACAGCCACGCGTACCGATGGCTTGCCGTGGTCCTGCCACCAGCGGCATTGGCGGCACGCATCGCGCAGTACCCACTCGCCCAACCGAACGATGAGACCGGTTTCTTCCGCTAAGGGGATGAATTGGCTGGGGGGCACGAAACCGAGGGCGGGATGTGGCCAGCGCGACAGAGCTTCGTAGGCGATTTGGCGGTTGTCGGCGGCGGCGAAGATGGGCTGATAGTAGAGGCTTAGTTCCTCGCGATCGAGCGCGCGGCGCAGATCGGCTTCCAGTTCCAGCCGTGCCTGAAAAGCGGCGCCCAGCGCTGGCCGGTAAAAGCGCACGCGATCTTTGCCGGCTCGTTTGGCCTCGTACATAGCGGCGTCGGCGTTGCGGCATAAAGCACTGACGTCCGTGCCGTCCCGGGGATAGATGCTGATGCCCATGCTGGCCGTGATGACGAGCTCACGGCGGGCGATCAAGAAAGGCTCGCGCAGCGCTTCCGCTAAACGGTTCGCCAGGCTCAAGGCTACCTGGTCGTCATCGACGCCGTTGACCACCAGCATGAACTCGTCGCCGCCCATGCGGGCGAGAAGGTCCCCGTGGCGCACCGAGGCGCTCAGCCGCCGGGCCACCTGCTGTAGAAGGTCGTCGCCGGCCTCGTGCCCCAGCGTATCGTTGACGAACTTGAATCCATCCAAGTCCACAAATACGGCGGCTGTTCCCGAAGCGTCCAGATCGGCCGCGGCGATGCTGTGCGCCAGGCCGTCGGCAAGCGACAAGCGGTTCGGCAGCCCGGTCAAGTGATCGTGCATGGCGCGGTGCGCCATGTCCCTCTCGGCTCGCTTGCGGGCGCTGATGTCGCGGGCGATGATGGCTGAACCGGTGATCCGGCCGTCGGATTTGCGAATCGGAGAAATACTCAATTGAACGGGAACCTGGCTGCCGTCCTGGCGCAGGAAAAGCGCTTCTTCCGGCCGCGAGGCGTGCCCCTGCCGGATTTGCCTGAGAACCTCTGGCCCCACGTCACTCGATGCAAACAGCGCTGCGATGCCCAGGGCCAGCGCTTCGGTGGCGCTGTAGCCGAGCAGCCGCTCCGCGCCGTCGTTCCAGGTCGTGACGGCGCCCGAAGAGTCGGTTGCTACAATGGCGTCCTCCGAACATTGCACGATGGCCGCTAATTGCGAGATGGCCTCGTCCGCCAGCCTGATTTGCGTAATGTCGCTCAGCAAACCAACGCACTTCAAAGGCTCGCCGGAGGCAGACAGGATGGCCTGCCCGCGATTGGAATAGTGATAGACCTTGCCGTTCTGTCCGACGATCCGGTATTCGTCGCTATAACGCTCCCCGTTCTGGATGTGCCGGGCGCTTTCGGCCAGCACTCGCTCCAGGTCATCCGGATGGACCATGCCTTTCCAGGCTGCGTAGCTCTGGGGAGTGGGCCAGTCACCCAGGCGATGCTGAGCGGATCCAAAAATAGCTACCTCGCCCGTGCGCTGATCCCACTCGTAAATCATGTCGCTGGCGTTTTCCGCGGCAATGCGGAAACGCTCCTCGGACGCCCGCAGAGCATCCTCGGCCATTTTTCGTTCCGTGATGTCTTCGACGAAGGTAATCGTTTGGGAGTGCGCGCTGGGGATGGGGATCGTTCGGATCCACAGCGTCCTGCCATCCTCGCGGAGCAACCGGTGCTCGTTCGTGGAGCCGCCGGTCCCGAACTGCATCCGGCCAAGCTCATGTTCCTGATAGCCAAGCATTCGGCACAACGCCTGGTTGGCGTAAACAATTGCGCCGCTCTCATCGCTGATTGCCACGCCGATGGCAGCACCGGCAAAGGCGGAGCGAAAACAGCGATCGCATTCCGGCAACACAATCTGGCTCGCGGACGGCTCCACGCTGGTACTTATCGGTTGCTAGTTCTGATGTGTGAGGCGTGTCCAGACCGGCAGCCCCGCAATATAGACAGCCTGGACAGCGGGTGCGCCGAAAAAATAGGCGATTTCGCGATAGTCGGCGCAATCGTGAATGACGAAGTCGGCTTGTTTGCCGCTTTCGAGCGAGCCGATTTCGTTTCCGAGCCCCAGGCTGTAGGCGGCGTTGATGGTGGAGGCGGTAATGGCTTCGGCGGGCGTCATCTTCATCTGGGTGCACGCCAGGGAGAGGATCATCGGCATGGAGGGCGTGGGCGAAGAGCCGGGGTTAAAGTCCGTGGCCAGCACGACGGCCAAGCCCGCTTGGATCATTTCGCGCGCCGCCGGATAGCGAGTCAAACCCAGGGCGTAGACCGAACCGGGAAGCAGCACCGGCTGGACCCCTGCGGACTGGAGCGCGAGTATTCCACGCGCGCTGGTATGTTCCAGATGATCGGCGGTGCTGGCGTGCAACTCGGCCGCCAGCGCAGCGCCACCCGAATCGGAAAGCTGGTCGGCGTGCATTCGCAAGCCCAGCCCGAGCGAGCGCGCGGCGGACAGCACCCTGCGGCTTTCTTCAATGGAGAAGATCCCGGGTTCACAGAAGATGTCGCAGAACTGGGCCATTCGCTGGTTGGCAACTGCCGGCAGCATCTGGTGGATTACCAGATCTGCGTACTCGGACGGGTGTCCACGAAATTCGTCCGGGATTTCGTGTGCGCCTAGAAATGTCGGGACGCATCGAAGATCTTGAATACGCCTGATCACTCGCAGCAATTTGCATTCGTCTTCGAGCGTAAGGCCGTAGCCGGATTTAGCTTCGATGGTGGTGGTTCCTCCGGCCTGGAACCAGCCGACGTAGCGGCGGGCGGAATCGAAAAGCTGTTCTTCGCTCGCGGCCCGCGTCTGGCGCACGGTAGACCTGATGCCGCCACCCTGGGCTGCGATTTCGGCATAGGTGGCGCCCTCGCTGCGGCGCTCGAACTCCGCGGCCCGGTTTCCGGCGAATACAGGATGCGTGTGGGCGTCCACGAATCCCGGCAGTACGCTGCGCCGGCCGGCGTCGATGACCGAATCGGACGCTGTGATCGATCGCTCGATTTCAACGCGCGGGCCGGCCTGAATGATCCGGCCGTCTTCGATCAGCAGGGCGCCATCGGGGATGATCGCGAGATCGCGCATGGCAGCTCCGGTTCGCGGGCCGGCTACTCCTGCGAGCGTCACCAGTTGCGCGCAGTTGGTGACTGCGGTCCTCACAAACTGGGATCCATGGGAATGCGAACACCACGCTGGTGCGCCACATCGATAGCTTCCCGATATCCGGCATCCACGTGACGAATCACGCCCATTCCGGGATCGGTGGTGAGCACGCGCTCTAGGCGCCTGGCGCACGCTTCCGTGCCATCGGCTACCACCACCATTCCCGCATGCTGCGCGTATCCGATGCCGACGCCGCCGCCGTTATGAATGGAGACCCAGGTGGCGCCGGCCGCGGTGTTGAGCAGGGCATTGAGCAGCGGCCAATCCGCAATGGCGTCGGATGAATCGCGCATGGCTTCGGTTTCGCGATAGGGCGAGGCCACGGAGCCGGCATCCAGATGATCGCGCCCGATCACGATGGGCGCCTCGATTTTTCCGCGCCGCACGTAATCGTTCATGGCGACGCCGAACTCGGCGCGCTCGCCATAACCCAGCCAGCAGATGCGCGCGGGCAAGCCTTGAAACTGGACGCGATCGCGCGCCAGGCCCAGCCAACGCTTGAGCACGGCATTATCGGGAAACAGTTCCAGCGCCAGCTTGTCGGTGGTGTGGATGTCGGCGGGAGATCCCGACAGCGCTACCCAGCGAAAAGGGCCGCGGCCTTCGCAAAACATCGGGCGAATGTATTCGGGCACGAAGCCGGGAATGTCGAAGGCATCGGCCACGCCGGCGCGCTTGGCTTGGGTGCGGATGTTGTTTCCGTAATCGAACGTTACGGCGCCCATTTGTTTCAGCGCCAGCATGCCCGCTACATGCTGCCCCATCGCGGCGATCGAGCGTTCCGTGTATTCGTCTGCGTTCGACGCGCGCAGCGCGAGAGCCTCGGCGAGTGTCATGCCATTCGGGACGTAGCCGCCCAGCGGGTCATGCGCGCTGGTCTGGTCGGTCAGAATATCGGGGACTATGCCGCGGCGGGCCAGCTCCGGAATCACGTCGGCGCAGTTTCCAACCAGACCCACCGAGATGGCCTGCCCCTGCCTGCGCGCCTGGTCGATCATCGTGAGCGCTTCGTCAAGGCTCCAGGCAATGCGATCGCAATAGCCGGTCTTCATCCGTTTCTCGATCCGCGCCGGATCCACTTCGATTCCCAGGTAGCAGGCGCCATTGAGCGTAGCCGCGAGCGGTTGCGCGCCGCTCATCCCGCCCATGCCGCCGGACACGATCAGACGTCCGGCGAGCGAGCCCTGAAAATGCTTGTCCGCCGCTGCGGCGAAGGTTTCAAATGTCCCTTGCAGGATGCCCTGGCTCCCGATGTAGATCCAGGAGCCGGCGGTCATCTGGCCGTACATGATCAGGCCCAAATGTTCGAGTCGATGAAACTCAGTGTCGTTGGACCAGTGGCCCACCAGGTTGGAATTTGCCAGCAATACGCGCGGGGCGTCGGCGTGAGTGCGGAAAATGCCCACCGGTTTGCCGGATTGGATGAGCAGCGTCTCGTCGTTTTCGAGCGCGCGCAGCGAGCCTACGATGGCGTGAAAACTTGGCCAGTCCCGCGCGGCGCGCCCGGCGCCCCCGTAGACGATCAGGTCCTCCGGTTTTTCGGCCACGTCGGGATCCAGGTTATTCATCAGCATCCGTAGCGCGGCCTCCTGCTGCCAGCCCTTGCAGGAGATTTGAGTGCCTCGCGGCGCGCGAATGGCGGTAAGAGTTTTGCTCATCTGCTATCAGTATCGACGATTCCGCTGAGATGATCGGCCCCCGCGCGGCACTAATTGGCCGTGAAAGATCAAACCTCGCTCCTGGATACGAAAAGTGTCGACAACAGCGCCCGCCAACGCGCCATCGACGCCGCGCTCAGCCAGATGGACAAGCAGTTCGGAAGGGGATGCGTGCTGCGCCTGGGATCGCGCAACGTGCTGCCGGTCACGGTGATCTCAAGCGGCTCCATTTCGGTGGACGCGGCGCTGGGCGTGGGTGGATTCCCGCGCGGACGAGTGGTCGAAATCTTCGGTCCGGAGTCCTCCGGGAAAACCACCATGGCTTTGCAGGTGATCGCGCAAGCGCAAAAGGCCGGGGGCGCTGCGGCCTTCATCGACGCCGAGCATGCGCTGGATGCCAGCTACGCGCGTAAGCTGGGCGTCGACGTGGATAACCTTGTGGTATCGCAGCCGGATTACGGCGAGCAGGCGCTCGAGATCGTGGGCGCGCTAATCGGCTCCGGCGGCATCGACATCGCGGTGGTGGATTCGGTGGCGGCGCTGGTGCCGAAGGCGGAACTGGACGGTGAAATGGGCGACAGTCATATGGGCTTGCACGCGCGGCTGATGTCGCAGGCGCTGCGCAAACTGACCGGAACGGTGGCGCGCACCAACACGTTGCTCATCTTTATTAATCAGGTGCGGGAGAAGATCGGCGTGATGTTTGGCAATCCGGAGACCACCACCGGCGGGCGGGCGCTGAAATTTTACTCGTCCGTTCGGACTGAGGTGCGGCGCATGGCCGCCATCAAGGACGGCGAAAAAGTTGTCGGGAACCGCACCAAGGTCAAAATCGTCAAGAACAAAGTGGCAGCGCCGTTCCGCGAGGCGGAAGTGGACATCCTCTATGGAGTGGGCATCTCGCGAGAGGGCGACCTGCTGGATCTGGGCGTGACTCAGGAGTTGGTGGAGAAAAGCGGTTCCTGGTACAGCTTCGGCGGCGAGCGGATCGGACAGGGGCGCGAGACGGCGCGCGCGTTTCTGGTGGAGAATCCCGCTGTGGCGGACCGCTTAGACGCGGATTTGCGCCGACACCTGGAGCTAACCGTGGCTGGCGCTCCGGGCGCCGACTCAGCCGGCACGTTAGACCTTGCTCAGACGGATCGGGTGAAGACCGCCCGGACCGCGTGAATCCGTCCTTTGAGACACAAGGTTAGCTCCAAAAGCCCATTCCATCGGAGTCCGAGACATGCTACCCTCAGAAAGCTGAGGAAAAATGCGGATTTCAGGCATTCTTCTCTTTACAACCCGAGTGTCATCCCGTATGATTTGGTAGGAAACAATTCAGCACGGTTATGTTTTAGACGCCGCAGCCGTAATTGGAAGAACCAAATCGAGAGAATCAGACCCCAAGTCCAAATAGGGACCAGATAAGGAGAAGTACATGGCAGTAGCAACCAAATTGACGCAGACACAAGTGATCAAGGAACTGGCCGGCTCCACCGGAACGACCACCAAGGTAGCCAAGCAGTTCGTCACGAGTTTCTCTGAATTGGCCGTTCGTGAGACCAAGAAGAACGGCGTGTTCGTGATCCCCGGCATCGGCCGCCTGGTGCGCGTAGACCGCAAGGCGCGGATGGGACGCAATCCCGCGACGGGCGAAGCTATCAAGATTCCCGCTAAGAAAGTGGTGAAGTTCCGGGTAGCGAAAGCCGTAAAAGACGCGATCGTGCCGCCCAAAAAGAAGTAGTAGCTCGGCAGAGAGTTTCGATCCCAAAAGCACAAACCCCCGCGTAGCCTCGCGGGGGTTTTACTTTCTAAACTCGATTCAGGTCCGCTCAGAGTGCGAGCAAATCCAGGAAGCCTTATGCCTGCTTCTTTTCGTCGACGTCGGGGTGTTCCTCTGTCTTCAAGGCGTTCTTGAAGTTCTTGATGCCTTCACCCAAACCCTTTGCCACTTCAGGAATCTTCTTTCCGCCAAACAGCAGAACGGCGACTACCAAAATGACCAGCAGTTCAGGTAAGCCTATGGATCGGATCATACGGCCTCCTTATACGGACACTACTCAATTGTAGGGAGCTTGTTTCCTCCCCGTCAAGCCAAAGCCTTCCCGAGGGCGTTTGGCGGGGCTTTCAGGGCGGCCCTGGGACCGCCCCACGATCGTTCCAGGCTGCTCTCAAAGCTTACTAATAAACCCCCGCAGCGACTTGGCACGCGCGCTGCTCGATTCGGCGACGGCGCCGCCCCTGCTAGCCGCGCTGGCAGCCAGCGCCTTCCTGGTCCGGTAATGCTCGGTTTTCCGTACCGTGCGCACCAGATCGTCGATGGTTTCGCGCAAGCTCCTGCCGTTGCGGCTCAGCTTGCCGAGATCCCGCACCTGCGTCTGGCCATTCGAGATCACCAGCTGATACCACTCGCTGGTGATCGGATTGCCGAAGCTCACATAGCCGTTTTCGAGCACCGTGTGCGGTCCCTGGATGTTCCCGCGAAAACTGTACTGCGTGCCGGTGGCGCCGTGGGGATCGTAGTAATGGGGCGTGATGAAATCGGAGAGTTGCTGGCCGTTCACGCCATAAGCGAATTGCGCATCCTCACAGGGATCGCAGACTTCCACCAGGTAGACCACCCGGCTCAGCGCGGACAGAGGGCTGGGCGCCTGGGGCGGAGGCGAGCCAGCGACGGTGCGGTTTCCGAAGGGATCGGCCAGCATCTCGAGTGTTTCGTGACTCGCCGTGAGCTGCCACTGATCGTCGGCCTGCACCAGCGAGAAAGGTTGCCCATTGTCATCGGTGTGATAACCAGCCGCGCCGGGTTGATCAATGTCATCGCGAATGATCACCGGCCAATAATCCACGGGGACCGATTCCAGGGCGTCGAACGCGCTTACTGTCGGGCTCACCTGCCAGAGGGGCCCGAAATCGCGAGTCGCCTGCTTCTGCAACGCAGCGGCCACGGTGGATAGATCCGAAAAATTCACCAAGCGAGTGTCTGACACCAATGCAACTTGATGCGGTAGGGTGCTCATCATGATCCTCCTCAAACGAAATTGGAAGGGTGATGGCGCCCCGATCATAGCACGAGGGGCCAAAGATTTAGAGGCGGAATTCAGGAGCCAGGGGCCAGAATTCAGAACCCAGAAGGCAGAATCCAGGATGGAGGAGGGGGCGTTTACTGGGGGCTCTTTACTGGAATGTGAAGTAGCCGAGGTATCCCAGGGCGGTCCCGATGAGCGCGCCGGCCACCACGTCGCTCAGGAAATGCATGCCGAGCAGGATGCGCGACATCGCGATGCTGAGAGCGCAGAATAGTAGTCCGATGGTGATGTTGGGATAGAACAACGACAACGGAATGGCGACAGCGAAGGCCGTCATCGTGTGGCCGGAGGGGAACGAGAATTGGTCTGGCGGAAGCAGAGTAGCCCAGCAGTGCCGTTCGATCTGGCAGGGCCGCCGGCGTCCGGTGAGGCGCTTCAACTGGCTAAAGAGCAGAATGCTGCAGACTGCCGCGAGCCCAGCGGCGCCCAAGGCTTCAAAGCGGCTTTTGCCGCCCAGGCCCAGAATCGCAAGGCCCATGGCGTACCACAGCCAGCCATCGCCGCCACGGGTGGCGCTGATGCTGTAGAGACGCACCCAACGCGGCGCCTCCCAATTGTTGGCACGGCGCATCACGCTGTAGTCGCTCCTCGTGATTAGGCTGCGCACCATCCTACTTCAGAATATACTGCCGGCTCCGTTACATTCTGTTGAAGAAATGATTTCGGTTCACTCAAATCTTGACTGAAAACGTAACTGTGACAAACTGTTCTTTGCCCAGTACTAACCCAAACCGCCTATTAGACTTCGTTTTCTTCGATGCGGGAGGCGGGCATCGTTCCGCCGCCAATGCCTTGAAAGCCGTCATCGAGCAGCAGGGACGGCCGTGGGAGATCCGGCTGGTAAATCTGCAGGAAATCCTGGATCCGCTGGATATTTTCCGTAAATATACCGGCATCCGGATGCAGGACGTTTACAACGTTATGCTGCAAAAGGGCTGGACGCTGGGCTCGGCGCAGGGAACTGTTTTGATGCACGGGTTGATTCGCCTGTATCACGGGGGCCAGGTGCGTCTGCTGAAGGAATTCTGGAAGCAGGGTGAGCGCGATCTGGTGGTTTCCTTGATCCCGAATTTCAACCGCGCACTACGCGAGAGTTTGCCCGCGACGCCGCTGGTGACTATCCTGACGGACCTGGCGGATTTCCCCCCGCACTTTTGGATCGAACAACAGGACCAATATTTGATTTGCGGCACCGAGAAGGCGGCCGAGCAGGCGCGCGCGCTGGGGCATCCAGACGAGCATATTTTTCGGACTTCGGGGATGATTTTGCGGCCGAGCTTCTATCAGCCGGTAACGGCCGATCGCGCGGCGGAACGTTGCAGGCTGGGACTGGATCCGGAGTTGCCGACGGGCCTGGTGTTGTTCGGCGGCCAAGGGTCGAGCGTGATGCCTGAGATCGCGAAACGCGTGACGGCCCGTGCCCAGTTCATCTTCATCTGCGGACGGAACAAGAAACTCGCGGAACGTCTGCGAGGAATCGAGACCAGCTATCCGAAATATGTGGAAGAATTCACCAGCGAAATCCCGTACTACATGCACCTGTCGGATTTTTTCGTCGGCAAACCGGGGCCGGGCAGTATCAGCGAAGCGATCGCGATGCATCTTCCGGTGGTGGTGGAGCGTAACGCCTGGACGCTGCCGCAGGAGCGCTACAACACGGAGTGGATTCGCGAGAAGCAGGTCGGCGTGGTGCTGCCCTCGTTCCGGACCATTGACCAGGGGTTGCGGGAGTTGCTGGACGCCGCCAACTTCTCCCGCTTTCGCGCGAACGCCGCGGCCATTACGAATCGGGCGGTGTTTGAGATCCCGGAAATTCTCGCGTCTCTGATCCAATAATAGAGGATGGGTAGTTTGCGAGTTCTCGCAACAGCTTCGTTTCTAGCAGCTGGCATAAGTGCCTGGACCTGTTTCAGCGACCCGTCGTTTAGGCGCGCTTTGGTTATTGGCGAACCATTGAGCTTTCTTTGGCTTATATTGTTGGTCGCGGCGATCGCCCAGCGTTTTACCTCATTGTCGCCTTGGCTTGTCATTGGGGCGGCCGCCACAGTTGCCCTTGACGGCTGTGGCGCACGCACTCCTGCGTGCTGCGTTCACACTCGTGTGAACGTCTTCCGGCCCCAGCCTGCCGTATAATAAAGGCAGTTGCCCGTTTGGGTGCTCCTCTGAAGTAAATCATGTTTGATAACTTATCCGACAAGCTGCAGCGGGTCTTCAAGAACCTGCGCGGCGAAGGCAAACTGACGGCTGAGAATATGGACGCCGCGTTGCGCGAGATACGCGTGGCGCTGCTCGAGGCCGACGTCCATTTCAGGGTCGTCAAGCAGTTCATCGAGGCCATCAAGGAAAAGGCGCAAGGCGAAGAGGTACTGGCGGCGCTTTCGCCCACCCAGCAGGTGGTCAAGATCGTCCGCGATGAGCTGATCAAGACGTTGGGCAGCCATCAATCGAAACTGCGGATGGCCAATGAGCCGCCCACGGTGATGATGATCGTCGGGCTGCAAGGATCGGGAAAAACTACTACTACGGGCAAGCTGGCGCGCTGGTTGTCGAAGAACGGGCACAGCCCGATTATGGTTTCAGTCGACGTCTATCGCCCGGCCGCCCGGCAGCAACTGAGCGTAATCGCCCGCGATATCAAGCTGCCGATTTACGATGGCGCCGCCGAAGAGACTAAGCCGCTGGAGCTGTCGCGCGGGGCGCTGCGGGAAGCCCGGCAAACGGGCCGCGACGTGGTGCTCATCGACACAGCGGGACGGCTGCACATCGACGATGACCTGATGCTCGAATTGCAGCAGTTGAAGGACGAGTTCAATCCCACCGAAGTCCTGTTCGTGGCCGACGCCATGACTGGGCAGGACGCCGTGAAATCGGCCGATGAGTTTCACAAGCGGCTGGGCATCACGGGCGTCATGCTCACCAAGATGGATGGCGATGCGCGCGGCGGCGCCGCGCTCTCCATTCGCGCCATTACCAATCAGCCGCTGAAGTTCGTCGGCGTGGGCGAGAAGTTCGATGCATTGGAGCCTTTCCATCCCGATCGCGTGGCGCAGCGCATTCTGGGCATGGGCGATATGCTGTCGCTGATCGACAAAGTACAGGAGAATATCGATCAGAAAGACGCCGAGGAAATGCAGCGCAAGCTCATCGACAATGAGTTTACGCTGGCGGATTTTCGCGATCAGTTGCGGCAGATCCGCAAGCTGGGGCCGCTCGAATCGCTGCTCGGGATGATGCCGCAGCTGGGGCCGATGAAAGATCTGAAGAACGTGAAGGTGGATGAGAACGAGATTACGCGCGTGGTGGCGATCATCGATTCGATGACGGCCAGGGAACGCGCCAATCACATGATCATCAACGGAGCCCGCCGGCGACGGATCGCCAAGGGCAGCGGCACCAGCGTCCAGGAAGTGAACGCCCTGCTGAAACAGTACGCGCAGGCTCGTAAGATGATGAAAAGTATCACTGGCGGAGGGTTTCTGGGCAAGCGGCTGGGCAAATTGAAGCTGCCAATGCTACAGTAGTGGAAAGCATGCTAATGATTCGTATGGCGCGGTTTGGCGCCAAGAAAAAGCCGTCGTACCGCGTTGTGGTTATCGACAAGGAGCGCGCGCGCAACAGCCGCTCGGTAGAAGTGGTGGGCCTGTACAATCCTGTCAGCCAGCCGCAAGTGGTGAAGCTGGATCACGAACGGATCGCATATTGGATGAAGAACGGCGCACAGCCGTCCGATACCGTGAGCCGGTTGTTGAAAAAGAATCCCGCACCGGCGCCGGAACCGGCAGCGGTTTAACGCCCCCTATAGCAGGAACCGCAGGGCTAAGCTAAACGTCGCTACGGCCGTAGCGAAAACCAGCACGACAATCGCTAATTGCGCTCCAGTAAGGCCGAACGCTGGACGAGTGTGTTCTCGCGGCGCCTCGGCCGGTTCGATCGACGGGGCCGCGGAATCTGGCTTCGGCGTGCGATTGCGATGCAGCATGTTGAGCTGCGCGATAGCCCAGGCCAAGAATCCGAAGTAGAAGATCGCGAAATAGATGCGCATCCGCGCGAAGTCCGGGCTGCGGAAGATTACCTTGTAGATCAGCGCCGCCAGGCCTGTTTCCGCCAGGATAGCGGTATAGAGGAAGTACTCAAAGGCCGTGCCTGATCTTTTGGGCTGCTCGGAATCCATACAAGTGAGGATCGGGGGTTCAAGCAACCCATCGGCGTTTTCACAGGCTTGCGAGATAGGGGAAACGCCCGATGAAGAGCTACTTGGCGCCGAAGACCTTGTGGATCGCTACTTCCAGCGCCAGAACGGGATTGCCCGAATTTCTATAGGCCTCGAGCGTTGAATGCTGCGCGGAGACCGAGTGAGATCGATCCAGCAGAGTATGCGGTTCCAGGAACCATTCCGCCGGGCTTTTTTGATAGAGGCCCGAATTGCCGATGAAATCGATATACTCGGCCAGGATCTTGTCGCTTTGAGGACCGGGAGGAACGAGATCCAGCAGAGCCGTATATACGATGCACTTCTCGTGATAAAAGACGGCGTCGGATTCCGCTTCATCCTCAGTCCATCCGGCAATCAAGTTCAAGTAATCGGCCAGCTGCTGCTGCCATTCTGGAGTCGCGCGATCGGCATCTGATAAAAGTTGAGTGGCCGGCGAAAAACGGAGCTTCTTTCCAGCCTGGAGCAATTGCTGCGCGGTCGCGGATTGCCAATATGGATCCAGCTTCGGCGTGCTCGGTTGCTTCGAAGAGGTTGAAGAGGTTGAAGAGGTCGATGAGCTGGAAGAGGAAGGCGCGGCGTCGGTATCGCATCCGTGATTCTTCTGCTGATATTTTTCGAGCGAGGGCTGGATGCCGGGTGTGTTGATGGCGAAGAGAGCGGGCAGGGAAGAGGCGAAAGACCGGCTGTCCGTCTGCATGTTTTCGAGCAGGCCGTTGAAACGGGCCGCCAGTAGTTGACGCTGCGCGGAGGTGACGCTTGCGCTTTCGATGCCCTGGGCCAGCGGCGCCAACTGCGCGGGCGACGTCACTTGTCCCAGAGAATCCAGCAATAGATTGAAGTGCTCCTCCTTGGCTTTTTCCTTAGGCGTGAAGCCGCCATTCACCACCGCGCTCAAGGCCAGATAGTACTCCGAAGGTTGGTAGCTGAGCGCGTCATCGCAGGTGAGCGGCGCCAGCACCGGCTTGACTATTTGCCCGAACAAATCACGGGCCATCGAGGGATCGAGCGGTAACATGTCCCGCACCGCGCGGCTCTGGAGCGACACTGTGTCTAACTTGAGCGCATAGGCGTCGCTCAGTGAGCCGGCTCGAGTGTCGGTGGTAGTTCCTTGTCCGGCTTGCATCTGTACCGGAAATTTAGCGGATGCCGCCAGCTGGAAGGCATGCTCCAGCAATTCGCGGCGGGCGGCTTTATCGGCAAGCTGGCCCGATTCGACAATGCGCAGCAGGGCGTCGGCCGTGAATTCGGGCGGCGCTGCGCCGGCCAGATCCGAGATGGACTGAAAGGGTTCCGGAAGTTTGGCGGGGTCCGCGCCGAAAAGCGCGGGAATGAGGAACAGAACACCGAGCCGCATACGCTAAAAGTTAACGATCGCGGCGAACGACACCGGGTCCAGGCTGGCGCCGCCCACCAGCGCTCCGTCCACCTCATCCTGCGCCATCAGGCTGTTGACGTTCTCGGGCTTCACGCTGCCGCCGTACAGAATGCGGCACGCATCGGCCGCCGCCAGTCCGAACCGCTCTCGGATCTGCGCGCGGATGAAGGCATGCGCGCTCCGGGCGATCTCGGGCGTGGCTACTTTGCCGGTTCCGATGGCCCAGACCGGCTCATACGCGATGACGATGCCGCGCACTTGCTCAGGCGTGAGGTGATCCAGGCAGCCACGCAATTGGTAACCGAGCACATCCTCAGTTTTATTGGCTTCGTGGTCGTGCAATTTTTCGCCAACGCAATAAATGGGCGTTAAGCCCTCATCCAATGCGGCACGAATCTTCCGGAGCGCGGTCTCTTCGGTCTCGCCGAAGTATTCGCGCCGTTCGCTGTGTGCCACAATCACCCATTTACAACCCGCGGCCGAGAGCATGCCTGCGGAAACTTCGCCCGTGATGGCTCCTTCCTTCACCCAGTGCAGGTTTTGCCCACCGATCTCGATGTGCGTTCCCTCGGCCCCTTGAGCGGCTGCGGCGAGATTCACGAAGGGCGGGAAGATCACGATTTCGGGCTGGGTGGAGTTTGCCACCAGCGGACGGAACTTCTCGAAGAACGCCGTGGTCTCCGGGGGCGTCTTGTACATCTTCCAGTTGCCTGCCATGATTGGGCGTCGCATACGGTTAGGATAGCGACCGCAGGAAGCTGGTTCCCTCGACTATTTTTGCGCCGAAATTTTCAGCCACGGTTTGGCCGATATCGGAGAGTGTGGAACGCAGGCCCAGATCCAGCGCTTCCGGCTTGCGCGGCCGGTAGACCAGCAACGGAACGTATTCGCGGCTGTGATCGGTGGAAGGGGTGGTCGGGTCACACCCGTGATCGGCCGTGATGATCAGCAAATCCTGCGCGGTGAGCTTCTGATAAAGCGCAGGAAGCCAGGCATCGAACTCTTCGAGCGCCCTGGCGTAGCCCTCCACGTTGTTGCGATGGCCATAGAGCTGATCGAAATCGACCAGGTTGACGAATAGCAGCCCGGCGCTCAGCTCGTCGAGCGCACCCAGCGTCTTCGCCATGCCGTCGGTATTGTTTTTGGTCTTCTCGTATTCGGCGATGCCGCGCCCCAGGAACACATCGAAGATTTTGCCGATGCTGAAGACCTCCACTTTGCGATCTTGCAGCTGATCGAGCAGCATGCCGCGCGGCGGCGGGACGGCGTAATCATGCCGATTGGAGGTGCGCGTGAATTCGCCCGCCTGGCCGGTGAAGGGCCGGGCGATCACGCGTCCAACTTCCAGCGGCCCGCGTAACATCTCTCGCGCCGTTTCGCAGATCTTGTACAGCTCCCACAGCGGGATCACCTCCTCGTGCGCGGCCACCTGAAACACGCTGTCAGCCGATGTGTAGACAATCGGTTTGCCGGTGCGCACGTGCTCCTCTCCAAGCTGCGCGATGATCTCGGTGCCGGAGGCGGCGCAGTTGCCGAGCGTGCCGCGCCCGATTTTGGTCTCGAACTCCCGCATGAAATCCGGCGGGAATCCGTGCGGAAAGAGTGGAAACGGTTTCGCGAGATGAATGCCCACCATCTCCCAATGGCCGGTGGTGGTGTCCTTGCCCGGCGATGCCAGGGCGCATCTTCCGAACGCAGCGCTGGGATGATCCACGGGACCTACATGCGCCAGGGCCTTGAGATTACCCAAGCCCAGTTGCGCCAGGTTCGGAAGGTGCAATTGGCGGGTGGATGCGATGTGCCCGAGAGTATCGCTGCCCGCGTCTCCATATTGGGCTGCATCCGGCATTTCGCCGGCTCCTACGCTGTCCAGCACAATCCAGGTGATTCGAGGGAACGAGGGCGTCATTGGTGAGTCACGGGACTGGTACCCGAGGTGGGCTTGCCAAGAGCGCGGTTTACACGCTCGGTGAGCATGTCGACAAAACGGTCTGGAATAAAGCCGACCATGCGAGTGAAGACGCCGCCCGTCTTGCCAAGAATGATGGTAGTGGGAATGGAAGAAACCTGCAGCAAGCTCTGCAACCCATCTTCGAAATAAACTTTCTGGCTCCACTTGATCTGGGTGAGAAATGGTTTTACCAGGCTGTGATCTTCGTCCGCATCCACGGCCAGGAACACCACGTCGCTCGAGTCTTGGAACTTCGCTTTCACCTGTTCGTAGAGCGGATGCTGGGCGCGGCAGGGACCGCACCAGGTGGCCCAGAAGTCCATCACCACCACTTTGCCGAGCAGTGAAGAAAGCGGAAGCTTTTCGCCATCCAGACCCGAGAGAGTAAATTGGATTGGATCCTTGAGCTGTGAGTTGGGATCGTATTCCCGCAACTCCGCGCGGCGCGCCGCGAGCTCGGAAGATGTGGTGTCGTAGGCTTTCAGGATCAGATCGCCCAGGCCGTCTTCGGAACCATGCAGCTTGCGATACAACTCACCCAGGTGCGCGCGATCCGTGGCGGCATCCTGACCGGCGGAATGTAAACCTCCGATAGTGAAGGAATCGGCGAGATACTGGAGCGCTTCTTGATCCTTGCCGGCGGACGCGAGCCAGCGCGATGCTTCATGCCCGGCTTCCACGCTTGGAAAAATGTTGTAACTCGATTGCGCCAATTGGATGGCTTCGTTGTTGTGGCCCAGTAGACCCTGCGCGCGCGCTTCGAGCAATAGCGCCCGGGCGCGTCCCCGATCGAACTCTTCCTTGCGCTTTACTTCTTCGGCTCCGCCACCTGGCTCGAATTTATCGTATTGATAAGCGGTTTGAATCAGGTCCGCCAGATGGCGTGCATGGTCCAGCGCGCGTTGAGCGCTGGCCTTGTCGCCCTGATGCAGCAGAGCGGTAGCTACGTGTTCCAGCACCTGCGTGTCGTTGGGGTCGCGGGAGAGCACGCTTTCCCCGTATTGCGTCAGCCGGGCGTCGTCGTTCAGCTCGATGGCGGCCTTCACCAGCGCGCGTTCGAGCTCCGCCCGGCGCGGCGAATTGGGATACTGCTTGAGGTGATTCTCGATCGCCAGCTCAAACTCGGTGCGGCTGTTGCCGCCTTCGCTGAGCGCTCTCTGCAGGCTCTGCTGTTCTTCCTGGGAGACGGTTTGCGCGCTCCCGAGCGCCCCCCATGCGATCAGCATGCTGATCGAGAACACGTACTTCATTAGCGCGGCTTCTCCGGCGTCTGTGGCGATTTGCGGATGTCGTCGGCGATGGCCGCGGCGCGCTCGCGGGAGATATGCAGGTAACTTTCGTTCTTGGCTATGCGGTCTAGAAGCGGCAGAAACTGCTCGGGGGCGACCAAGCGATTGTGCTCCATCGTGACCTGCATCTGGAGCAGCACGTCATTCACGCCTAACTTTTCGAAATGTGCGGTGCGGTCCAGATTGGCGAAGTGCTGTTCTGTTTCGGTGATGCGCTCGAAGAGGTCCAGCAAGGCTTGCGCGCTGAGGTCTTGGGAATAATTGAACTGAATCTCGTGATGCTCGGCGCCATCGTCGAAGCGAAACGTCTTGATCCCCAGGTTGGCGATTTTCAAGCCGGATTCCAGGGGATGCTGAAAACGGTCCAGTTTCTGAGTAAGGTCGAACATCTCCTGGACGGAGGCGCGGTCCAACTGGATCTTAATGGGGTTGTCGTCTTCCTTGGCTTCCTGATAAGTTGCCTGGCCGTCGCGGTCCACGGTGATGGCGACGTATTCGGGCACGCTGCCTTTGAATAATTTCGAATAGAAGAGCTGCGGAGCGGCGCATAGCGTCGCCGCAAACAAAAGGAAGGCGGCCAAGGTCTTCATCGCGCCACCCTAAGCCGCAGTTCCGTGGAGGTACGCGTGGCGTGGCAGATGGCAACAGCGATGGCGTCGCAAGCGTCTTCGGAGTCAATTTGATTTTCCAAAGCCAGCAGGGAATGCACCATCATCTTCACTTGCTGCTTTTCGGCGCGGCCATAACCCACCACGCTGGTTTTGATCTCGAGCGGCGAGTATTCTCCGACCGCCAGCCCGGCTTCGGCCATAGTGAGCAGCACCACGCCCCTGGCGTGCGAGAGCTTCAGCGCGGTCTTGACGTTTTGTGCATAAAAGACTTCTTCCACGGCCGCGGATTCGGGCGTGTGCGCCTGAATCACTTCGCGCAGGCCTTGTGCGATGACGAGCAAACGAACTTCCAGCGGCTGCCTGGGACTGGTGTGAATGGACCCGGCGGTGATCATGCGATGCGAGCGGCCATCGCTTTCAATCAGCCCGTAGCCGGTGCGTTGGGTGCCACAGTCAATGCCCAGAATGCGCACGGGCCCTATGCCATTGCTTCCAACTCTTTTTCGTCGACGTCGAAGTTGGAGTAAACGTTTTGTACGTCGTCGTGTTCTTCCAATGCTTCACTGAGCCGCAACATGGCCGAAGCGTTCTTGCCTTCGAGCTTGGTAAGGTTCTTCGGGACCATGGCGATTTCATCGGAGGCCGTGGTGATTCCGGCCTTGCGGATGGACTCCAGCACCGCGTCGTGCGCTTCGGGAGATGAAATCACTTCCCAATCTTCGCCATCGTCGCGCATGTCCTCGGCGCCCGCCTCCAGCACCAGATTCATCAACTGATCTTCTTCCGTTTTGTCTTTTTCGATGATGATCTGGCCCTTGCGCTCGAACATCCAGGCCACGCTGCCCTGTTCGCCCAAATTCCCGCCATTCTTGGAGAACACGTGGCGGATTTCACTGACCGTCCGGTTGCGGTTGTCGGTGGCCACGTTCACCAGCACGGCGGCGCCACCTGGTCCGTAGCCTTCAAACGTGATTTCGTCGATCTGACCGCCTTCCAACTCACCGGTACCGCGCATGATGGCGCGTTTGATGTTGTCGGCGGGCATGCTGGCGGCTTTCGCGTCGGTGACGGCCTTGCGAAGACGGGGATTCATATCCGGGTCTCCACCCCCGCCGCGGGCGGCAATCATGATTTCCTTGATAATGCGGGTAAACGCTTTCCCGCGCTTGGCGTCTGTGGCGGCCTTCTTGTGTTTGATGGTCGCCCATTTGGAATGTCCTGACATGGTGAATACCTCAAGCTCGCGCGTTGCTTCGAGATAGCCGGGGAGCCTAACACATTAGAGTATCATGCAAGAGCCCTGCGGCCCGCGCTGTGCGGTTGTTGAGGCGTATCAGGCGCCGAGCCGGAGGCTGGATGCTGTTGAGTGGGATGGGAAGATCGATGCAGGACTGACGTGAACGCGGTGAATGGCGGCTATTGAATCGCACCCGTGCGAACCTGAATGACGCCAGCGTCGGGCTGCTCGGCGGATTGAAGGAAGTAGATACGCGAGCCGTCGCGGTTGACCGCGAGCGGCCGTGAACCACCGAGGATCCCCATTGGCTGCGCCACCGAGAATAGCTGCCCTGGCGCGGAGAACCGCAATTGTTCTCCAATGCCTTGAACGCCGACGGACCAAATGTGTTCTGGATCGTAATAGAGAATCTCCCTACCGTCACCTCTCCACACGGGAAAATTGCCGCTTTTCGCGATTTCCCTGCGCAAGCTTTTACCGGAAAGCGGTTGCACGTAAATCCCCGGCTCGGTATAAGGATGATAAACGACCCAATTCCCGTCCGGGGACATTGCGGCGTTGTCGACTCGCTGGTCTACCAGTTTGCTGGTTTGATTATCGGGAGTAGATAAGAGATAAAGTCCGAATCCGTTGCTATACAAAATCCGCCGGCTGTCCGCCGAAATGCCATGTACCATTCTTCTACCGGCGCTGGCCGGAGTCTCGCCTAACTCGCGGAGTACGCGCGAGCCATCCAATGACACCTCCATCAGTTTTGCCCCTAAAGACTGAATCAGGCGAGAACCGTCAGGCGACCAAAGGGTCAAGACAATAGATCCGTTACCAGCGCTCACCCGACCGGAACCTTCCGTTTCCATAATCCAGGAGCCTGCTTCGCCCCTGGCGAAAAAGTGCGATTCGTCCGGCGAAAGATTGACCGTATTGATGGCAGCCGGCGGTCCCGCAACTCCGGTTCGATTCCCCTTGCGGTCAAAGGCGACCAATTGGGATACGATGGCTGTCCCGCTGCGCCATGCCAGCGCGCCCGTACGGGAGACGGAGAAGTTTGCGGTGCGAGGTCCTGCGTCAGACACGACGTGTTCCTGGACCACTTGCGGCTCGCCTACCAGTTTCCGAGCCTTCAGATCGAGCTTTTGCGAATAGAGGTTGTCGTCTCTGACGAATAGGATGCGGCCGCCGCCTGCGGGAGTAAACGACACCGACGTGTCGTTGTTAAACAAGAATTTCGCGTCTAGGGCCTTCCTATCGCGGAGCGTGGCGAGATAGATTTGGGTACCTTCGGAGTCGTTGGGGGAGAACGCAAAAAGAAAGTCCCGCCCTCCTGACAAAAATTCGGGATTATAGTACCGGCCGTCCCTGAGGCCCTGCACCTCCACGTGGGTCGCGTGGCCCCCTTCCGCGGAGACTGCGTACAAACCAACCCCTCCCGGCGAAGAATCGAACTTGGCAAGCAGAATAGCGCCGTCGTCACCCCAGGTTCCTCCTCGCTCGGCGGCAGTCAAATCTTCAGTGACTAGCTCCAGAGCGCCGCCGGGCAGGTGCCTCTTGAACAGACCCTTGAGAGTCGGCAATGCTATGGACTTGGAATCAGGTGCCCAGAATGGCGAGCCCCCAAAGTCAAAGGGAGGCACGCGCTCCGTCTCGAGCGAGTCCAAGCGGCGTACAAGGATACGATTGTCACTGGTGCGAAACAGAACCGCCGTGCCATCGGGCGATATCCGCTCGTCGGTAGTGCCGCCGGGATTCGTCAGCTCCATGCCTTTCGGAGGAACAATGCTCAGTGCCACGCTGGGCAGCGCGATAGCGGCAGTCCGAGATGCTTGCATCCAGCCGATGGCCGCGACTGTCGCAACAATAGCCAAGAGGCCGGCCACAGCCCATGGCAGCCATCTCGCGCCGCGCGGCGCCGCCGGCTCCACGTCAGGGTCATCGAGCAGTTTCCACACATCGCCAATGTCGCGCAGGCGATGGACCGGATCTTTTTCAAGACAGCTTTCGAGCAGGCGTCGCACCTGCAGCGGCGCGGTGTCTAAGTTGGGCTGATCTTTGATCACGCCGGCCAACACCTCGCTCACGTCGTCTCCGGTAAACAGCCGCCTACCAGTGATGAGTTCATAGAGGACTACGCCGAAAGCCCAGATGTCGGCGCGCTTGTCGACGTTTTTCCCCCGCGCTTGCTCGGGCGACATGTAAGCCGCTGTGCCGACGATCATGCCTTCGGTCATGCCGATTGTTAGCGTGGGCGAACTCGCTGGGTCCGCGCCCGGAGAGTTCGAGACCCCTATCTTGGCCAAGCCGAAGTCGAGCACCTTCACCGTTCCATCCGGCTTGATCTTGATGTTCCCCGGCTTCAGGTCACGGTGAATAATGTTCTTCTGATGCGCGGCATCCAGCGCATCGGCGATTTGACGCGCAATGCGAAGAGCAGCATCCAGAGGCATCGGACCTTTGGGCGACTCGCCCTCAATGTACTCCATCACCAGGTAGTTCGGGCCGACGTCGTAAATCTGGCAGATATGGGGATGGTTCAGCGCGGCGATGGCGCGCGCTTCATACTCCACCCGCTCCGAAAAGTTTTCATGCAGGATCTTAATCGCGACCAGCCGGTTCAGCCGGGTATCGCGGGCTCTGAACACTTCTCCCATGCCGCCGGACCCGACGGGCGCAAGAATGTCGTAAGGTCCCAATCGGCTTCCGACAGCGACGGACATTGGAGATATTGAACGATTCTACCGTGGAACGCGGAATACGGATGAGCCACACTTGCTCGCTTCGCGCGGATAAGCTGGGAAGATCCAGCGCTCGGCTGGCGCTTCGATGAACCATACCATCTCCGCGGGAATTCGAAGGACACAGATTCTGGTCGCGCCCGGCGCCTGCCTGGGCGTCACTCACGCCACCGTGGTGGCAATCGCGAGAGAGAAACGTGCGAGTTCCTAACCCCTGAATTGTTGGCCAACTCACGATAAAAACTTCCACAAATTTTTCTCTAGATTCTCTTGACGCGTGCCGGAGTTTAGGGGTATAAAACGAATTCCCCCATTTGTTGAATTGAACGCTCGCTCAGTCCTGGGGTTGGGTCCGCGAACGTTCGAAAGGGAATTGTCGAAGACAATGTCTGCTGCCGCCGCCGTTCTTGTTGAAACTCCTCACTACGTGGAAGCTTCCGTCGCGATAGCTTCGCCTGAGGAGCGCCTGCGCGATTTGGTGCACGACTTGCGCCAACCGTTGAGTTCTATCGAGGCCATCGCTTACTATCTGGAAATGACATTGCCGGCCGGACAACTCGAAGCCCGCCAGTATATGTCGCAACTGCAGCGTCTGGTGGCGGATACCAACACCATTCTGGAGCGCTCGGTGGGCAGCGCGCGCAAGGGTTGCGTAAGAGCGGCCCGCGTCGCCGGGTAGTCAGTCGCCTTCGCGATCGCGCAGCAGTTTTTGTATCTCTGTGATTTCCTCGCGAAGCTTGGGCAAGCACGCCAGATTCGCCAATTGTTCCAGGTGCTCTTTCAGAGGCCGCGCGGGAGTTCCCCAATACACCTGTCCCTTGCGGACAATTTTGGAGGTGAGAATGCCGCAGCCGGAGCCCAGCACGGCGCCGGATTCTATGCGAGCTTTGTCTCCGATACCCACCTGGCCACCGATCACCGCGAATTCTTCCACCACCACGCCTCCCGAGAGTCCGGTTTGCGCGGCGATCACGACGTGCTTGCCGATGTCGCAGTTGTGCCCGATGTGCACCAGGTTGTCGAGCTTGACGCCGTCGCGGATGCGGGTGATGCCGAGAGCCGCGCGGTCGACGCATGAGTTCGCGCCGATCTCGACGTCGTCGCCGATCTCCACGCCTCCGATCTGCGGGAATTTCTGGTAACCGTTGGGGCCGCGCACGAATCCGAATCCGTCGGCACCGAGCACGCAGCCGGAGTGCAGCACGGCACGATCGCCGATGCTGACACGGTCGTAGATGGTAACGCGGGCGTGCAGCAGGCAATCCGCGCCGATGCTGACTCCCGCCCCGATGCTCGAGCCCGCGCCCACCGACGTGCGCTCGCCAATGCGGGCTCCGGAGCCGACGGTGGCATGCGGACCAACAAAGGCGGAAGCGGCGATCTTGGCGTCAGGGGCGACCACTGCGGCGGGATGAACTCCGGGCGTGACCACTGGCGGCGGATAGAGCAGATTGATCGCTGTTGCGAAGCTGGCGCGCGGCTCAGCCACGCGGATGATGGTGCGGTCGGCGGGGAATTCGTCGTTAACGAGCAGACAACCCGCGCGCGATTGAGCGGCTTGGGCGGCGGCTTTGCGATTGCCGACGAATGCGATTTCGTTTGGCCCGGCGGATTCGAGCGTCGCGGCGCCGGTGATGTCCAGATCGCCGGCTCCCTCATACGTTGCCTTTAACTGTCGCGCGATCTCATCCACCGTCACCTATGTCACCTCAGCCTGTATCATACAAACTTATGTGGCAAACTTATGCCAATTGATCCATCCGCCTCGGTGGCCGCCAGCGCGCGCGTTCATCCGGGTGCGCAGGTCGGGCCGCAGGTGACGATTGGCGAGTTTGCGATCGTCGAAGAAGATGTCGTGATTGGCGCGCACTGCCGCATCGAGCCTTATGTATATGTGAAGCGCTGGACCACGCTCGGCGAGCGCAATGAGATTTCGGCCGGCACGGTGTTGGGGACCGATCCGCTGGACAAGCACTTCACCGGCGAACGGAGCTATTTGCGCATCGGCGACGGCAACATTATCCGCGAGCACTATACCATCTCGCGCGGCACCGAGGCGGAGAGCGTAACCGTAATCGGCGATGGTAATTACATCATGACGTCGGGACACATCGCGCACAATTGCAGGATCGGCAACCACACCGTGATCGCGAGCTGCGCGCTGGTGGCCGGGCACGTGGATGTGGAAGATCAGGCGTTCATCTCAGGCGGCGTGGTGATTCATCAGTATTCCAAGATCGGGAAGCTGGCCATGATCGGCGGCAATTCGCGCGTGAATCTGGACGTGCCGCCGTTCTTCCTGTACACCGATTTCAATGTGAAGCCGAATGGGTTGAACCTGGTGGGCCTCAAGCGAGCCGGTCTGACGCACCCGGAGATTCTGGCGTTGAAGGCGGCGTACAAGATTCTGTATCGCTCCGGATTGAAGCTGAAGGATGCCCTGGCACGCATCGCGGCCGAGCTCGATACCGAGCATACCCGGCATCTGGTGAAATTCATCGAGAGCAGCGAGCGGGGAATTTGCAGGGAATGAAAGCCGGCCATGTCGCAATTCTTTTGAAGACTGTGCGGGCGCATTTGATAGCCGCGGCGGATCCCAAGTTTGAAGCCGGCCTGCGCTGGTTTTTCAAGGAGCCAGTAAAGCCCTATGGTGTCCGTACTCCGCGGGTGCGCGAGATCGCCCGGCTCGCTTATAGCGAAGTGAAGACATGGCCGGTTCGGGACCGCGATCGGTTCGTCACCGAATTGTGGAAGAGCGGAATGCTGGAGGAAGGCGTGCTGGTAAGCCACCTTTACCGGCGATTCGCGAAATCCTGCGGCGAGCGTGAATTCGCCATGTTCGAACAATGGATCAACCGCTACGTCCGGAACTGGTCGCACTGCGACGGCGTTTCCACCTGGCAGATTGCGGCATCGATCGCGAATCAGCCGGGCTTGGCGGATCGGCTGGCCGGCTGGACGAAATCGAAGAATCGATGGAAGCGGCGCTCCGCCGCTGTTTCACTGGTCTACGAAGCCAAGCGCGGCCGCCAAACCGAAACAATCTTCCATGTTTGCAGTTTATTGATGGAGGACGCCGACGACATGGTTCGAAAAGGCGTCGGATGGTTGCTCAAGGAGACGTATCCGAAGAAGCCCCGGGAGGTGCTGGAATTTCTGGGAGGCTGGAGGGCCCAGACGCCCCGGCTGATTTTGCGTTTAGCAGCGGAAAAGATGAGCCCGAAAGACCGCTGCTGGCTAATGGCTAAAGGCTAACCGCCAACCGCCGCACGCCTTGCGGCTCTAGGGCATTCAACATTTCGTTAGCGGTCTTGCCCGTTAGCGGATGCCGGAAATCCGGCGCGATCTCCGCCAGCGGATCCAGAACAAAGCGGCGCTCCCCGATCCTGGGGTGCGGCACTTCGAGCTCCGCTGTCGCGATCACCACGCGTCCATAGAACAAAATATCGATATCGATATTGCGTGGACCTTTCGGAGTGACTCGGCGGCGGCCCATGTCGCGTTCGATCTGGCGAACTCGCGCCAGCAATTGCATCGGAAAAAACGTGGTTTCCACTTGCACTACCGCGTTCAGGAACCACGGCTGATCGAGCATCTCCTGTGGCGCTGTTTCATAGAGCGACGACCGGCGCAGGACGCGAACCTCGTCCGATTCCAGAAGTTTCACTGCCTCTCGCAGCTGTGCTTCGCGATCTCCCACGTTAGAACCGAGCCCGAGAAAAGCGGTCTTCAAAATAGACCGCTCTGCAGCCCGCGCGAAGGCGGTGGGATCTTGAAATATTCGAATGCGCGTGGCGTGCCCACGCGCCCGCGGGGCGTGCGATCGATGAATCCGAGCTGCATCAGATAAGGTTCATAGACCTCTTCGATGGTATCCGCCTCTTCGTCGATCGAAGCAGCGATGGTGTTGACGCCCACCGGACCGCCGCCGTATTTTTCGAGCAGCGTGAGCATGATCTTCTGGTCGATTTCGTCCAGGCCGAAGCGATCCACCTCCAGCAAGTCCAGCGCATTGGTGGCCGCGCGCAGGTCGATGTGCCCCTCGGCGCGAACCTGCGCGTAATCGCGAACCCGGCGCAGCAGACGATTGGCGATTCGTGGCGTGCCCCGGCTGCGTCGTGCGATCTCTTCAGCGCCATCCAGATCCAATGTCACACCGAGCAGACTTGCGGAGCGCTCGACGATCGCTGTCAGCTCCGCCACACCGTAATGATTCAGCCGCAGCACCAGACCGAAACGTCCGCGCAGGGGAGCGCTCACCAGGCCTTGCCGCGTGGTGGCGCCGATAGCGGTGAAATGCGGAATGGAGATGGAGTGAGTGCGCGCGCCGGGCCCGGTGCCAATCAAAATATCCATGCGGAAATCTTCCAGCGCGGCGTACAGGATTTCCTCCACGTCAGGCAGCAGACGATGAATCTCGTCGATGAAAAAAACCTGGCGCGGACGGATGTTGGTGAGCACGCCAGTCAGGTCCAGCTTCTTCTGCAGAATCGGGCCGGAGGTCTGTTCGAAATCGACGCCCAATTCGCCGGCGATGATGGTGGCGAGCGTGGTTTTGCCTAAGCCCGGCGGCCCGTAGAGCAAAACATGATCCATGGCCTCGCCGCGCTTCTTGGCGGCTTCGATGGCGATGGAGAGGTTCTCTTTGAGCTTCGGCTGGCCGGTGAAATCGGCCAGGCGCGTGGGACGAAGAGCGGCTTCAAATTGGCGTTCGCCCTCCAGCGGCGAGAACGACGCGATACCGGTCTCACGCATCTTAACGCATTAGCTCCAGCGCTTTGCGGAACATTGGCTCGAAGGCGGAAGAAGGCTCCGCGGCTTTGGCTTTTCGCACCGCAGCCTCGGCGGCGGAACGCTGGCAGCCCAGATTCAGCAAGGCCGACAGCACATCTTGTTCGATCCCACTGAGAGCGGGTTCAGCCCGCGCGGAAATGCTCGCAGGCGCCATGCCCCCTCCCAAGCCATCCAGCTTGTCTTTCAACTCCAGCACCATTCGCTCCGCGGTCTTTTTTCCGACGCCGGGGATGCGAACCAGTTGCTCCACATGACCGCCGCGAATGGCGTCGATGATGGCCGCCGTCGCGATACCAGACAGCACCTTGATGGCCAGCGTGGGGCCGATGCCGCTCACCGAGATCAGTTTTTCAAACAGCGCTTTTTCTTCCGAAGTCAGGAATCCGAATAGCGCCAGCGCATCTTCGCGTACGTGGGTGTGGATGCGTAGCGCCACTTCGGCGCCGGCGTCGGGGAGCGTGGAAAAAGTGGAAACGGGAATCATCACGTCGTAACCCACTCCGGACGTTTCGACGATCACTTGATTCGGATGTTTCTCAAGCAGCTTGCCGCGCAGAAAGGCGATCATGTTTCAAGATTGATTATGCGGCATGGCCGGCCCGTGAGTCGCCACTCTTGGAAGCGTGAATGAGAATCGCGCGCCCTTGCCTGGTTCCGAATCAACCCAGATGCTGCCACCATGCCGGTCCACAATTTTCTTGCAGGTAGCCAGGCCAATTCCGGTTCCCGGATATTCGTCGCCATGCAGACGTTTGAAGATGCCGAAAATCTGGGCTTGGTATTCGGGAGGAATTCCGATGCCGTTGTCTTCCACCGAAATCACCCACTCGTGCGCTCCTTCGGCCGCGGTCACCGAGATGCGCGGAGGCTGTTGGGAACGGTATTTCAGGGCATTGCCGATCAGGTTCTCGAATACCTGGGTTAAATGCTGCGGGTTGGCGTTTACCACCGGCAGCGGACCGAGCGAGACGTCAGCGCTGGTTTCCGAGATGGAACTTTGCAGGTTGGTGATGGCATCGCCGACCACCTTATCCACGGGCACCGGCTCGAGCGGGGCATCGCCCACTTCGCCGGACCGCGAGTATTCGAGCAGCGCCTCCACCAGGGCATGCATGCGTTGTGCGCCCGCCACGGCCACATCGAACAGCTGTCCCGCCTCCTGATCTAAAACCCTTCCCGAATAGCGGCTGCGAATGAGCTGCAAATAGTTGGAAACAGTTCGCAGCGGTTCTTTCAAATCGTGAGACGCGGCGTAGGAGAACTGTTGCAGGTCCTGGTTGGTGCGTCTTAAATCCTGGTTCAAGCGGCGCAATTGTTCTTCCGCCTCCCGCCGCCCCGTGATGTCGCGGAAAGCCAACACCACCCCAATGGTTCCGCCCTGCGAGTTACGGATGGGAGCCACGCTTTCGTCGATAGGCCGTTCCACGCCATCGCGCGAAATCAGCACGGTGTGATCCGCCAGACCGGCGATCAAGCCCTCGCGCAAAGCGCGGTCCACCGGGTTGTCCAAAGGCAGGCGGGTTTGCTCATTCACCAGAGTCAATACGTCCTGGAGCGGCCGCCCCTGGGCCTGCGCCTGGGTCCAGCCAGTCAGACTTTCGGCCACTCCGTTCATGAAGGTCACTCTTCCGGCGTTGTCGGTAGCCACCACGGCGTCGCCAATACTGGTCAACGTGGTGTGCAAAAAGTCGCGGCTGGCCGTAGTGCGACTATTCGCTGAATCCAGGTCGACAATCAGTCGATCGCGCTCCCCGGTGGTACGCCCGATATCGATGGTTGCGAGCACCAGGAACAGGAACAGAACCCCGGCGCCCAGCGCCGTAGTCAGGCGCGTTGTGGAGCCCTGCTGCTGGCGCCCGCGAATGCCTTGCATCAGGCCGCTGTAGACTTCGTTCTGCAGATCCAATCCGACCCGGCGAACGTCATCCATGGCTTGCTTGCCGCGGTTGGTTTCCACTTCAGCCAGCGCGGCTTTGAATCCCTGGTCCTGGCGCAAGGCCACGGTCTCCTGCAACTCGGCGAGCTTTTCGGAAATCAAACTGCTGAGCGTTGCCACGCGGGTGCGCAACGCGGGCTCAACCGCCACCAATTCGCGCAATTTGTTCAGCTCGGTGGGAAGCGCGGCGACCGCGGCATGGTAGGCATCCAGATATTGTGGATCGCCGGTCAGGACGAATCCACGCTGGCCGCTCTCGGCGTCCCGAATGGAGGACAACGTTTGTTCGATCTGTTGCAGAAGCGCGCGGCTATGCTGCACCTGAGGCGCGCTGCGCTGGAAGGCAGACCAATCCTGATAAGAGAGGAAACTGACTACCAGTAGGATCAGTAAAGCGCCGGCAAGATACCACCTGTCGGGTCTTCGAATTCGCCGCAAACTCCGCTCCGAGAGAGCTTCGCGGGAAGCTCCATATCTATGCTGAGGTCCTAGGAGCAGCGTAGCAGATACGGCGGCATGGATTTCAATTATTCATAGCGCAAGGCCCGAATGGGGTCCACTTGCGAGGCGCGGTGGGCTGGCACATAACAGGCGGCGATTGTCACCACCAGCAACCCGAGAGGCACCAGGATCAGGACGGCTGGATTGCTGGTGCCCAGGCCGATCAGCCCGCGCGTGAGAACCCCGCGAACGCCCAGACTGGCCGCGAATCCGATGGCGATGCCTACCAGCGACAGGATCAAGCCCTGCCGCAGCACCATCTTGACCACGCTGCCCCGATTGGCGCCCAGCGCCATGCGCACGCCGATTTCCTGGGTCCGCCGGCTGACTGAGTACGCGATCAAACCATACAGGCCGACCAGTGCGAGCGCCAGGCCCAGCAGGCCCATGGCTGACACCAACTCCAGGATGATCAGCAATACGGAAACGGCGCGCATCTGGTAAAAGTTGCTGAGCGTGCGCGAGTTGTAGATCGGCATGTTGGCGTCGAGCGTGCGGACTACATCGCGCAACGGCGCCGCGATCGTAGCCGGATCGTCATTGGTCTCCACCAGCACCGCCATCTGGCTGCTCGGCTGCTGTGCAAAAGGCAGATAGAGGAATGGCGTCGGCGGCTCGGCGATGAATAGATAGCGAGACGTCTTGGCAATGCCCACCACCTCCACCAACGGTCCCTTGCTGTCGTGCAGGCGAATGCGCTTGCCGATAGCATCCTGATTCGGCCAGTATTTCGCCGCGAAAGCTTCGTTGACGATGGCCACCGCAGGCGTCTCGGCCTTATCGGACGCGTTGAACACGCGCCCGCGCACCATCGGCGCTCGCATGGTCGAAAAATAGCTCTCGTCAATAGCCTCGCCAAACTCCGAAGCTGACTCTTGTCCTTTGGGAAACTGATAGCCTTCGGGGATCACGGTCTGCGCGCCTTGGTTGGGCGCAAGAGGCACCGCCTCCGCCAGAGTGGCCGACTTTACGCCCGGCAACGCGCGCGTGCGATCGACCAGGTTGCGATAAAACTGGCGCGATTGTTCGGGTGTGTAGCGCGCGAGCGCCGTGTCGAACTGCATGGTCATGACGTGGTCCGTGCGAAATCCCGGATTCATCGCCATCGATTTTCGAAAACCATCCAGGATCATGCCGGCCGCTACCAGCAGCACCAGCGAGAGCGCCACCTGGCCGATGACCAGCACATCGCGGCCGATGGTCCTGCGGCGGGAGCTCGCGGTAAGGCCCGCCGATCGGAGCGCGGGAATCAGGTCCGTTCGCACCGCTTGCCAGGCCGGCGCCAGCCCGAACAGCAGCGTGCACACCACGGCGGTGAACAGGCTGAATAAAAGCACGCGATGGTCCAGCTGGATGGTGAGCGAGACGGGTAAGTCGGTAGGGATCGGGATGGTCTTGAAGAAGCGAATGCCGAAATATCCGAAGCCCAGACCGAGCACGGCTCCGATGGATGACAAAAGGGCGCTCTCGATCAGCAGCTGGCGAAGCAACCGCCAGCGTCCCGCGCCGATGGCCAGCCGGATTGCGATCTCGCGCGTTCGGCTGCGGGCGCGCGCCAGCAACAGGTTGGCGACGTTCGCGCACGCGATCAAAAGCACCAGGCCCGCCAGCGCCATCAAAGTGGTGACCAGGGCGCTATCGTAAGGATCCTGCTGGAAGCGCGCTTGCATCTCGGTTTGCACCAGTACGGGATGATTGCGATTCGTGGCCGGGTATTCTTTCTCCAGGTTCCTGGCGATACTCATCAGTTCCGCTTGCGCCTGCTCGCGTGTTGCTCCGCTTCGGAGCCGGCCCTTCACTTGTAGAAAGCGATTACCGCGATCGTCCAAGGGATTGGCGGCGGGATTGGCGGCGGGATTGGCGGCGCTGGCCCCCAGACGCTGCATCATCGTCAACGGCGCATAGAAAGCCGGATGGACATAGAGGTCCATACCGGTGAAACCCTCCGGCATCACTCCGATTACCTTGAACTCGATTCCACTGAGGCGAATATTGCGCCCCAAGATCGCTGGGCCGCGCCCGAACTGATTCACCCATTGGTCGTAACTCAACACCACGATCGCATCGCGTCCTGAAATTTTGCCTTCGTCCGGCGTAAACGCCCGGCCCAGGATAGGCTCGATCCCCAGGGCACTGAAAAAGTTGTCACTCACCAGCATCCCCATGCGCATTTGCGGCTGGACGTTGGCAGATTCGGCCAGGCCCACCGTGTCGAACTGAAAGGCCGCCAGCCCTGAGCGGTCTGCGGAAAGTGACCCGTTCGCTGAAAATGACCGGCTATTCCTACGGAAGTCCTGATAATCGGGGTAAGAGAGGCCGTTGCCCGTAAAGGCGTTTGTGCCTGAGACCAGGGTCACCACTTCGCTTGGCTGCGCGATGGCCAGCGGCCGCAGCAACAGGCCGTCCGTCAGGCTGAAGAGTGCGCTATTGACGCCGATGCCGATGGCGAGCGACAGCCCCGCGATGGCGGTCAGGCCGGGATTCTTCAGAAGCAGTCTGGACGCTTGGCGGATCTCTTGGAAGATCATGGAATAGGCTACGCAGCCCAACCGCTTAAGTTCCCGGAACATTGCGGTCTGGCGAAGGGTGGAATCGGCGTACAGTAAACTGATGGCCCGCCGCCGATTTTTTGTGGATTCCGTGGAGTCCGGCCGTGCGCGCATTACGGGACCGGACGCGCATCATTTGACGCGAGTTCTGCGCGTGGAACCGGGCCAGCAGTTTGAAATTTCCGACAATCGGTCCGTGTATCTGGCCGAAGTAGAGAGCGCGCGCAAGGATCTGGTGTCGTTTTCCGTTCGGGAAAAAGTGGCGTCGCCGGAGCCTAGGGTGCGCACCTCGCTCTGCGCGTCGCTGATCCGCTTTGAGCGCTTTGAGTGGATGCTCGAAAAGGCCACCGAACTGGGCGTCGCGCGCGTGGTGCCGGTCGAGGCCGAGCGCAGCGAACGAGGTTTGGAACAGGCCGTCGGGAAGCGTATCGCGAGATGGAACCGCATTGTTCGGGAAGCGAGCGAACAATCGCGGCGGGCGCGGCTGCCCGAGATAGGAGCTCCCCTCGATTTGGCCGCTGCGCTCCAGACGGAGGCTGCTTATCGATACATGCTGGAGGAAGCCGAAGCGCCAGCGCTGCTCCCGGCTCTGCCCGTCGATCGCCAGCCGGGCGATTCCGTAGCGCTGCTGGTGGGGCCCGAGGGCGGCTGGACGGACCGCGAGCGCGCGCTCATCGCCGGTTCGAATTGGCGCCCGGTCTCGCTCGGCCCCGAAATTCTGCGAACCGAAACGGCAGCGCTTGCGGCGCTGGCTGTTGTCAACGCAGCCTGGGGGGCGTTTTAGATCGCGCTTTAGATCGACACCACCGCGGCGCTCACCGGCTTCGATCCCACTGGCAGAAGCATGAAGAGCGGACCTTTTTTCCAACGGCGCTGCTCAGTGGCCGCGCGCGTAACATTCGGAATGCGAATCACCGCCATGTCTCCCGACGCCTGGTTCAGCACCAGTGCGTATTGATCGTCCGGTGTGATGACGATGCAAGAAGGCTCGGTGCCGACGGGGGTGACAGCCACTACATTGCTGGTGACGATGTCCAGAATACTTACGTCCGCCGATTTGGGGTTTGCCACAAAAAGATATCCTGGCGACGCGGAGGCAGCCATGGCTCCCGGGCCGTGTCCGGCCAGCACGGTTTGTCCGATCTGCGGCGTGAAGTAGGGATACACCACCACCACCGCATCCATACCTTCGCCGGTAACAAACAGTTGGCCACCGTCGGAATTGAAGCACAAATGATCGGGCCGCACCGCGAGCGGCAGATCGACCATCAGGCGCCGGCGCGGCACATCGAAGATGGATAACATGCGCTGGCTGACGTTGGCCGCGATCAACTGCCGGGAGTCCGACTGCGCACGGGCTCGATTGCCGTGCGAAGGCTGAAACTTTACCAGGCCGATTTCGCCGCTGGTGCCCATCGGAGGAAATGCGCGCCGGTTCCCGAGATCGACGAACGTAATGGAGCACCCGGAGCCGGAACTGATGGCCGCGCTGTTTCCGTCGGGCGAGATATCGAAGCTGGCTGGCTCGTCGTGCAGCGGAACAGTCCAGCTCACCTGCATCGGATCTAAACTCAGGCGCACCAACTGCCGGGGCTTTTTGCACAGGACGTACAGCGCGTCACCATCCGGCGAGAGCCGCATTTCGATCGCCGTGGAAGCCACTTGCAGCTTGCGCGCAAAAGTGAGATTGGCCGTGCGGATTTCGTGCACCGAGCCGTTTTCGGTGGTGAGTGCATACACCCGCGCGCTCGGAGCATTCGCCAACACGGCGGTCGGCGATCCATCCACGCGGATGTGGCGCGCCACGGCGAACACTTCCAGATCCACTACTGCGATCGCGCCGCCCTCCTGATTTGCGATGAAGGCATAGCCGGAAAATCCGGTGGCCCGCTTGTGGCCGCCGCAGCCGATCAGGGCGCTAAGACCGCCGACGATTCCGGCGCCTAAGCCGCCTGATAAGAACGCTCGCCGGGTATTCATCCCACTTGATTCTGGCACACGTCGTCTTTAGTTAGTTCCGCTCTCCGGGGTTTCGCTCTGCGGAGAGGTCTCCACAGGTAGCGGGGATTCGATGGATTCGACGGCTTCCGGCTCGCGCAGCCTCATCCGGCTCTTCACTGCCATGGCGCTCACTCTGGCGTCGGTGTCTGCCTTGAGCTTGTCGAGCGCTTCGGCGAAGAACGGATCACCCGATTCGCCCATGGCCCAGGCCGCACTGGAGCGGAGCGCCGGATCGAATGCATCGGACAATTAAGCCAGGCGCACGGTTGCATCGAGGTCGCCCGCCAGGTAAAGACCCAATAGCGCGTTTACTACCACGCGGCCAGACCGGTCCTCGGTAGCTTGCCACAGAATTCTTCGGACGTTCGCTTGCCGCTGTCCCCACAGTGACTCTATTGCATTGGCCCGGAGCCGGGCATCCGTTGAGGATAAGAGCGCTTCCACGCGGTCCGGATTCCAATTCAACCGTCCCAGCATCAGTGCCGCCTTCGAACGCACTTTCTCGCTCGGATGCCTCAGAAACTGAATCAGGCAGGAGCCCAGAAGGGCGCAGTCTGAGATTGCATCCACCAATCGGAGCATTCGCAGTGCCACGGTATCGGTGATGGAGCCCACGCCATGCTCGCCGTCGGCGATGGCTTTGCGGACCAGACGCACATCCAGCCGGGGCTCGAACCCCGCCACCTTGCGCGCCAGCATCACGGCTGTCTCCAGCGACAACGCCTGTGGATTCATGAGCAGTTCCGCCAGTAAATTGCCGGCTCCCGGCAAGCCGGCCACATGTTGCAAGCCGGGCGATATCTTCTCGGCGGACAATAGCAGTTGGACTGCCGCGTGGGCCAGCGCCATGCGGTCGATGGATTGAAGACGCACTATGGCGGCAATAGCTCCGGGGCCGTCGCTCGGGAAGGCCGCCAGTGCATTCTGCAACAAAACGCTGATGGTTCGTTCACCAGCGACCGGCTTCACGCCCAGCGTTCCGAGAGGCTGCTTGAAATGCATATTCTTCGGGTGGGGCGCTGGCCGCACCCACCGTTTCTCAAGCTCCTCATCGGACCGTTTGCGACAATTAAGAGCTCTTAAGTGACGATAGTGATTGAATTATGATACGCTTTTGATGGACCGTCGAGCGCCTCCCGTTACAACCTCTGAAAACCGGAATATGCGTGTGCTACGGCCACTAGTGAAGGAGCCCGAAAAGTCTCTCCATGAACGTTCGCTCGTTGTTTAGCCTGTTTTCCTCGGACCTGGCCATCGATCTTGGAACTGCCAACACCCTGGTTTATGCCAAAGGGAAGGGGATCGTGGTAAACGAGCCGTCCATCGTCGCGATCAACAAAACAAACGGTGAGGTGGAGGCAGTAGGCAAAGAAGCCAAAGAGATGCTGGGCCGCACGCCGGGCAACATCGTAGCCATCCGTCCCATGAAAGACGGAGTGATCGCGGACTTCAAGGTTACAGAGCGCATGCTGAGCTACTTCATCCTGAAGGCGCACGGACGCAAAGTGCTGGTTCATCCGCGCATCGTGATCGGAGTGCCGAGTGAGATCACGCAGGTGGAAAAACGCGCGGTGATCGATTCAGCTTATCGCGCCAAGGCGAGCGAGGTGCACCTGGTGGAGCAGGCCATGGTGGCGGCCATCGGCGCTGGGCTGCCGGTGACCGAACCCTCAGGCAATATGGTGGTCGACATCGGCGGAGGCACCACCGACGTGGCCGTGATCTCGCTATCTGGCATCGTCTACTCGCGTTCGGTCCGCGTGGCGGGCAACGCCATGGACGAGGCCATCATGCAATACCTCAAACGCAAGTACAACCTGTTAGTGGGCGAACGAACCGGTGAGGCGATCAAGATTCAAGTGGGTTCAGCCTATCCTTTGGACAAGCCACTGACGATGGAAATAAAGGGCAGAAATCTGATTGAGGGCGTTCCCAAGACCCTGACCATCGACGATAGTGAGATTCGCGAAGCGCTCTCGGAGTGTGTAGCGACGATCATGAATGCGATCCGGGTTGCTTTGGAGCGCACGCCACCTGAATTGAGTGCCGACATCAGCGATCGCGGAATTGTTTTGACCGGGGGCGGTGCGATGTTGAAGAATCTAGATAAGAGGATTCGTGAAGAAACCGGGCTGCCGGTTTCGATCGCCGAGGACCCGCTCGCGAGTGTAGTTTTGGGAACCGGCAAGATGTTAACGGACTTCAAATTGCTTCGCAGAGTTGCAATTGAATAAGTAGAGTGGCAATTGAATAGGCCCGAGCTAACGTGATGTAACTTATGGATTTTTTCCTCAGCCGCTACCGCCATCTCACGGTGTTGCTGATCGTGATCACGGCGCAGTTGGTGCTGATCGCCTACCAGGTTAAAACCAGCAAAGATATTCCGTTGATTCGCGTCTGGGCAGTCACAGCTGTCACTCCGGTCGAGACCGGCCTGGAGTTGGTTCGCCGTTACACCTGGGGTTTCGTTGAGGATTACTTCGTCCTGCTGGGTGTGCGCAGTCAAAACGAAAAGCTGCGGCGCGAGAACGGCCAGCTCAAGATCGAGAACAACTACCTGAAGTCGGAGTTGTCCACGGCGGATCGAGCCCGCGCCTTGAGCGTGTTTCAGGCCCGGTCGCCATCCAAGACGGTAGCAGCGCGGGTCATTGGGAACGGCACGGGCGCCAACTCGAAGGTGGTGTTTGTCGACCGTGGGTCGACCAGCGGTGTCGAAAGCGGTATGGCGGTGGTAACGCCGGATGGGATCGTCGGCAAGGTGGTGGAGGCGTATCCCACCGCCTCGCTAGTCATGCTGATTACAGATCCTACCTTCGCCGCCGGCGTCGTTTCGCAAAAGAACCGCGTGCATGGGACGCTCAAGGGGCAAGGTCACGCTGAGTGTCTGGTGGACTACGTACAGAACGAGGAGCACGTCGATATCGGCGAGTGGTTTTACACTTCCGGTGACGACCGCATCTTTCCCAAGGGCTTCCCGGTTGGCCAAGTTACGGCGTCTCCCAACGGCAAAACGTTCAAAGAGATTTATGTCTCGCCCAGTGGCACGCAAGGCGGAGTGGAAGAAGTCCTGATCGTGCTTCAGGGCGTCCATCAGGAAGTGCCGGGCGGGGAAATGGCTTCTCCGGCCTATACCATTCTGCCCGCGCCGCACGACGCCGCCACTCAAACGCCCGAGGGTGCACCGCAACCCGGCGCTCTGTCCACCGATGCGGACCGCTTACGGGCCATCTACAAGGATGTCGGCGTAGAGCAGAAGCATACTTACGGCGAAGGCACGCCTGGGTCAAAGCCGCCTGATTTCACCAAGATCCCTTCTGTTCATGGGGTGCTTTCGCCAGGTGGGTCTGCTGCCGCTCCCAACGCCCCCGGGCAGGCATCGGCGGCACAACCTGGCGCTGCGAAGGCTCCGGCTCAGGCTCAGACTGGACCAGCAGCCGGGCCAGCCCAAACTGGACAAACGAAGCCAGTTTTACCTCCAAAACCAGCGGTGCCGGCCGTAGCCAAGCCCAAACCGCCCGTTTCGGAAGGGATTGACGACGAGCCAGCCTCGGTGGTGGCTCCTGCGCCCCCTGCTCCCAACCAATGACCGAGTACACCGAGCGATTGCTGGCCGAAACTCCGCGCAAATCCGCGGCCGATCGCTTTCGCCTTGTCTGGCTGGTAGTTATCCCCTTGGTCGCGGTGCTGTCCCAGGTCTATGTGCCGCGTTTCATCCCGTTTCTGGCGTATCTGGAGTTGCCGCTGCTCATCACCGTGCATTTCGCGCTCAGCCGGGGCGGGCCGATTCCGGCCTTGTTCTACGGGATGTTCATCGGCCTGGTGCAGGACTCGTTGTCGCATCAGCCGATAGGTATGTATGGCATCGTCAAAACCCTGGTGGGATATTTCGCGGCCTCCGTCAGCATGCGATTCGACGTTCAGAACCCGGTGGTCACCTTCATTCTCAGCTTCTTCTTTTACTTCTTCCATCAGTTCTTCTATTGGGTTCTCTCGCGCGCGTTGTTGGGTGAGACGCTGGGCTTCGATGCGCAGCAAACCGTTATTTTTGGGCTGCTGAATGCCGCCGTGGCCCTGCCCTTGTTCCGCTTATTGGATAAACTGAAAGTAGCCGGCTAAAGTGAAACTTTACATCGCGCGCCAAGACGATCAAAGTTCGCCCAACACTCTCTTGCGCGACGACACGAAGTTCGCGGCGCAGAAGATCGCTTTTTTTCAGTACACCACCATCGCCGTATTCCTGTTCCTAATCACCGGCTTCTGGGATTTGCAGATTCGCAATCCGGAGGTTTATCAGGAGCGCGCGCTAGAGAACAGCGTTAAATCGATTCCCGTGCTCGCGCCGCGCGGAAAGATTTTGGATCGCGACGGACGCGTCATCGTCGACAATCACTCTTCGTTCAGCTTGTATCTGTCACGCGAAAACCTGAAGATGGAGCACTTGCGGCCGATCGCCGAGGGCCTGAATCTGGACTACGACAGCCTGGTGGCGCGCGTACGCCGTTTTCAATCGCGCCGCGCTCCGCAGTACGAACCCATTCCCATCAAGGAAGAGCTGACGCCGGGCGAACTGGCCTTTGTCGATTCGCATAAGGATCTGAGCACCTTCCCCGAACTGGAGGTGGTGCGGGTGCAGCACCGGCTTTATCCGCGCGACGGCTTAGCGGCGCATGTGATCGGATACGTCGGTGAAATCAGCGAATCGGAATTGGATTCTCCGGAGCTGGCGCGGTTCCACCAGGGAGACATCATCGGCAAAGATGGCATCGAGCGGCAGTACAACGATCAGCTGATGGGCGTGGATGGCCAGAAGCGCGTGGAAGTGGACAGTTTCGGCAACGAGCGGCATGTGCTGGACGACAAGGAAGCTGTTTCCGGAAGGAATCTGCAGCTTACTATCGACCTGGATCTGCAAGCGGTGGCCGAACTGACTCTGGAAAATCGGAAAGGCGCCGTGGTGGCGCTGGACCCACGCAACGGCGAAGTGCTGGCGATGGTCAGCCGCCCGGCCTTCGATCCTAATCTCTTTGCCGGACGCATCCGATCGAAAGATTGGAAAGTGTTGCTGGATAATCCCGATCATCCGCTGTTGAATCGAGCGGTGCAAGCGCAACAGGCGCCTGGATCGACGTTCAAGCCAATCGTGGCGCTGGCGGGCCTGGAATCCGGCGTCATCGACGATAGTTATCACATTAGCTGTCCTGGCGGCGGCACGTTTTACGGCCGATTCTTCAAGTGCTGGGGCAAGCATGGGACGGTAGGCGTGCACGAAGGCCTGGTGCATTCCTGCGATACGTTTTTCTATAACGTGGGCAATCGGCTGGGAATCGACCGCATTGCGCAGTACGCGGAGATGGTGGGCTACGGCCGCAAGACCGGGATCGATCTTCCGCACGAAGCGGAAGGTCTGGTGCCGTCCAGCAAGTGGAAGATTCGAAACTTCCGCGAACGCTGGTATCCCAGCGAAACTATCTCGGTGGCCATCGGCCAGGGAGCCACCACCGTGACGCCGTTACAAATGGCAGCGGCCATGGGCGGAATGGCGATCGGCGGCATGTGGTTTCAGCCTCACCTGGTGAAGGACGCAGTTCATCTGATGCCCGCGCGGCGCTCGGAAGTGAACCTCGAAAATATCAGCAAGGTGGTTTCGGGAATGTACGGTGTGGTGAATGAGGGCGGCACGGGAGTGCGCGCGCACCTTCCCGGAGTGGCAGTGTGCGGCAAGACGGGAACCGCGCAGCTGGCTTCCAACGACTTGCTGAAAGGCACCTCTTACGGCCTCACCCACAAGGACAACGCCTGGTTCGTCGGCTTCGCGCCTTGTGAAAATCCGGAGATCGTTGTCGCGACATTGTTCGAAAATGGCGAACACGGCCAGCTTGCCGCGCCCATCGTGCGCGATGTGCTGAAGGCGTACTTCGACAAAAAGGCCCGGCTGGCGCAACCGCAGCCGCAGATCGCACATATTCCGAGCGGCCTGCTTGGTCAGCCTCCGCCACTGCCCGCAACCCCGGTCTCGGCTTCTCAAGCTACAGCGGCTTCTCAGGCAACAGCGGCTTCTCAGGCAACAGCTTCGGTGAATCCATAATATGGCGGCCCACCGTTCCCTGCGCGACTTCGATTGGCTGATGCTGATTCTGGTGTCGGCGATTTGCGCGCTCGGAGTGCTGCAAATTTACAGCGCCACCAGGGACACCCACTTGACCGAGGCGTGGTGGAAACAGGCCATCTGGATACTCGGCGGATTCATTGCGCTGTGGATTGGAACGCTCATCGACTATCACTCGTTGCTCGGACAAGCCTACGTATTCTACGGTCTGGCTGTGGCGACGCTCGCGGCTACCTTTGCCATCGGAATGACCGCTTTCGGCTCGCGGCGCTGGATCGGTACCGCCAGCTACCATATTCAGGTCTCGGAATTCGTTAAACTAGTGATTGTTCTCTTAGTGGCTCGATATCTGTCGGAGCAGAAGGGCGACCAGTTGGAGGTCAGGGATTTGCTCAAGCTGGCCGGCCTGGTGGGAGTGCCTATGATCCTGGTGATGATTCAGCCGGATCTTGGCACTGCGTTGACATACGTTCCCATCCTCGGCGTCGGAGTATTTTTGGCGGGGTTTCGTTGGCAGTATGCAGCGGCCATCTTGGTGATTGTCGTGGTAGTGGTGCCGATCAGCTATTGGCTGGTGCTGAAGGATTATCAGCGTCAGCGGGTGGTGAGTTTCCTGGATCCGAGTCAGGACCCGAAGGGCTCGGGTTACCAGGTGATCCAATCGAAGATAGCGGTGGGTGCTGGCGCACTCTGGGGACGCGGGGTGACCAAGGGTACACAGACCCAAGGGCGCTTCCTGCCGGTTTCGGAGAAGGATTTTATCTTTTCGGCCTTTGCCGAAGAGCACGGGTTTGTGGGCGTCGTGGTGGCGCTCGGGTTGTATTTTTTGTTGCTGATGCAGATCGTTCAGAACGCGCAGACCGCGTCCGACAAGGCCGGGATGTACATCTGCATGGGCGTTGGTGCATTGCTGTTGTTTCATGTGCTGGTGAATGTCGGAATGGTGGTGGGACGGATGCCGGTCACGGGCATTCCGCTGCCGCTGATGAGTTCCGGCGGATCGAATATTGTAGCGATGTTTTTGATGCTGGGGCTCGTGAATAACGTCCGGCTCCGGCGATTCGTAAACTGAGCGCACAGCGCGGGATGCGCTCGCTTGGGTGGTGAAGGTTATCGCGTCCCGCTGCGTTGTGCGCGATTTTTTGAATTGGAGCGCACAGCGCGGGATGCGCTCGCTTGGGTAGTGAAGGTTATCGCGTCCCGCTGCGTTGTGCGCGATTTTTTGAATTGGAGCGCACAGCGCGGGATGCGCTCGCTTGGGTGGTGAAGGTTATCGCGTCCCGCTGCGTTGTGCGCGATTTATTAAATTGACTGGCCGAGAGACGGCCGGCTCTTAAGAAGATTGAGGGTAAGCGAGTTCGATTCCATCCGGTTCTGGTCCGCGTCCGGGTTTCTAATCCAGACCAGCGGTTGGGTTGAGCGCCTTTCCAAGGTGTTTGAGAGCGATCTCCATCTTGGGAGGCTGAAAGATTTTCAAGTCCGGTGCGCCGGGTAAACGGTCCTGTGGGATCACCCGGAGTATCGGGCTGACGGTGTTCTCCCTCACACTTTCTTCGAGCTCCGGTTCTCGCCATGAACTGTAGGAGCATTCATGAGCAAAGAATTGGTGATTGCGGCGAATCGCCACGAGATCAAAGTGGCGATTCTCGAAGACGACCAACTGGTCGAAGTGTTTTTCCAGCGCTCCAACGAGTACTCGCTCGCTGGCAGCATTCACAAAGGACGTGTCACGCGCGTTTTGCCGGGCATGCAGTCGGCCTTTGTCGACCTGGGCCTGGAGCGCGATACCTTCCTGTACGTCTCGGACTTTTCTGAAGAAGGCGAGGAGGACTTTGACCGCGTTTCGGTGAACCGCGAGCCGCGCGGCGGACGTCCGCCGGCGCCGGAGGCTGCTCGGGTCGCTTCGGATGTGGCCGAGGTGGAAGCATCCGCCGTTGCTGGATCTTCGGAGCCGGCATCCGCTGTAGCCCCGCCGGTGGAGCGCACGGATCGCGGTGAGCGTCCGGATCGTGGTGGAGACAGGGGTGGAGACAGAGGTGGCGATCGTGGCCGCCGTTCCCGCCGCCGGCGTGGGCGGGGCAGGGGATTCCCGGATTCCAAGTACGCGTCTTCTGAAACGTCGCGGGAAGCGTCGCCATCCAGGGAGACATCGCGGGAGTCATCACGTCCGCCGCGCTTCGGCGAAGCGCCTCCGGCGCGCGAAGCAACACCTCCATCTTCGGAGCCCGGTCTGGCGGTGGAGGCCAGTCCAATTGTGCCGGGCGCTGGCCCAACCGACTTCTCCGTTCTCCCCGGCGAGTCCCTCGCGAAATATACGCGCTCCAATATTCACCCGCTGGACCAAGCGGAAGAAGATGAGATTCGAGACTTGCAGGAAGCCGCCGACGCCGCGGCCAGCCCAGTTGTCCCGGAGTCCGAGACGTTGGCCGAAATCGCCGAAGAAGCGATCGAGGAACCCGACGATGCGCCGCTCGCCGAAGAGGTTGAGATCGTGGCGGATGAGCCCGAGCCTGAACTGGATTCAGATGTCGAGATCTTGGTCGAAACCGAAACTTTCGTCGAAGGGTCAGTGGAAGAAGAAATCGAAGCCGGCGGAATCGAGCCAGAGGACGAGCCTTCGGCCGAGCCGCAATCTGCCGATGCACTACAAACGGTAGCCCCGCAAACAGATGCCCCGCCGCTGTCGGCCCAGGTCCGCGAACAAGGCGGACGGTTTCCGCATCGCATGCCACGCCGCATGCGGCGCAAAATGCGTGGGGGCGAATTCAGGCCGCCAGAAGGCAGATCGGGCGAGGAGCGCCGTCCCGAAGCTGTTACTACCGAGGGCGCGGCTGAGTCACCCGTCACGCGCCCCGAGCAGCGAACCTACAGCCGCCCGGAGCGGGCGCCGCTTCCTTCCATTACCGAACTGTTGAAGGAAGGTCAGGAGATCATTGTCCAGATCGCCAAAGAGCCGCTGGGGCAAAAGGGTGCGCGCATCACATCGCATATCGCGCTGCCCGGCCGATACGTGGTTTACATGCCGACGCTGGAACACACCGGCGTCTCGCGCAAGATCGCCAGCGACGACGAGCGTCTGCGCTTGAAGCGCATCCTGCAAATCCATGCCGCCGGAATACCGGGCGGTTTCATCGTTCGCACGGCGGGCGAGGGCCAGAGCGAAGAAGATCTCGCGGCCGACATGACTTTCCTTTTCAATCTTTGGCTGGATATTCGCCAGAAGGCTGAAAAGAGGCCGGCTCCGCTTTTGCTGCATCACGATCTGGATATCGTCCAGCGCACGTTGCGCGATCAGTTCACCGAAGATTTCAAAGCTATTTGGGTGGACAACGAAGAGCTATATGAAAGCGTCCTGCGATTCGTGCAGCGCTTCCAGCCGAGTCTGGTAACCCGTGTGAAGTTGTATACGCGGCCGGATCCCATCTTCGATGCCTTCAATATCACCGCGGAGCTCGAAAAAGCCTTGCGGCCCAAAGTCTGGCTGAAGTCGGGCGGTTACATCGTGATCAACCAGACCGAAGCGCTGGTGGCTGTGGATGTCAACACCGGCAAGTACGTCGGACGGTCTAATCGCTTGGAAGACACCATCGTCAAAACCAACACCGAAGCGGTGAAGGAGATCGTGCGGCAAGTGCGCCTGCGCGATCTGGGCGGCATCATCGTGGTGGATTTCATCGATATGGACGAGCGCAAGAATCGCCAGAAAGTGATGCAGACGCTGGAGGACGCCATGCGCTCGGACCGCGCGCCGTACAAGATTCTCCAGTTCAACGATTTTGGCCTGGTGGCCATCACGCGCAAGCGCGTCAAACAGAGCCTGGAGCGCGCGCTGTGTATGCCGTGTCCGCATTGCGAGGGCGCCGGTTATGTCAAGAGCGTTCAGACCATCGTGAACGAGATTCTGCAAGAGGCGGGCAAGATTGCGGCGGCCATCGAAGGCAAGGACGTGCTGCTCAGGGTGCATCCCGACGTGGCTAAATTCCTCAAGTCGAACCAGAACAAACATCTGGAAGAGTTGGAGGAAATCCTGCGCCGGCCGGTGTTGGTAAAGGCGGACCCGCTATTGCACCATGAGAAGTTCGATCTGGGGTAAGGAGCATTTATGGGCGCTTCGTATGCGCATCCGGAAGTCCTGGTAGATACCGCTTGGGTGGCGTCGCACGCGCAGGACGCCAACGTCCGCGTGGTGGAAGTAGACGTGGACACCAAGGCTTATGAGGAAAGCCACGTGCCGGGCGCCATCGCCTGGGCCTGGAACACGCAGCTCTGCGACACCGTGGTTCGGGATATTCTGCCGAAGGCGGCATTCGAAACTTTGATGGCGCAGTCGGGCATCGGCAACGATACTACCGTGATTCTTTACGGCGACAACAACAATTGGTTCGCGGCATGGGCTTTGTGGCAGATGAAAATGTATGGCCACCAAGACGTGCGCATCATGGATGGCGGTCGCAAGAAGTGGCTGGCGGAAGGCCGCGATCTGGATACCACGGCAACCCCAGCCAAACCTGGTGCGAAACCGTATAAAGCCACTGGACCGGACTATTCGCTACGCGCGTTTCTGCCGGAAGTCCAGCAGGCGCAGAAATCCGGGAGCGTGGTGATGATCGACGTGCGCAGTCCGCAGGAATTCTCCGGGGAGATTCTCGCGCCTCCCGGGCTTCCTGAAACCTGCCAGCGCGGGGGACATATTCCCGGCGCACGCAGCGTGCCCTGGGGCAAATCCTGCAATGACGATGGAACGTTTAAATCGGCGGAGGAGCTCGAAAAGCTGTATGGCGCCGAAGGTGTCGCGAAATCCAAGCCGGCTATCGCCTATTGCCGGATCGGCGAGCGGAGCAGCCACACCTGGTTCGTGCTGAAGTATTTGCTGGGCGTGGAGAAAGTGGTGAATTACGATGGCTCCTGGACCGAGTGGGGCAATCTGGTAGGCGCCCCGGTGGAGAGAGGCGCGGCCAAGGCGGTGGCGCAAGCGTGAAGCCGGAGCATTTCAGCGAGCGCATAGTGGAAGTGGACGGCTGGCAGGTGAATCTCACCACTTATCAACTCGGCGACAAGTGGCACACCAAGGCGGACAACGTGTCGCCCGGCGCGGCGCTGGCGCGGATTGTGGCCGATACGCGGGAGGACGCCGAAGCCCGCGCTCTGGCGCGTGCGAAAGAGCTGCTGTCGCGAACCAAGCGTCACGCGGTTTGAGACATGTCGCATGGTAGACTGAAGGTCGCGGGCGCGAGCGCCCGTCCTTCCAGCAGACCCCGGAGAGATGGCCGAGTGGTTGAAGGCGCACGCTTGGAAAGCGTGTATAGGGGAAACTCTATCGAGGGTTCGAATCCCTCTCTCTCCGCCATAAATCTTGTGTTTACTCAGTAACTTGCGGGTGGAATTTTCGTTTGTGCCCAAAACGTGCCCGTTTTATTGAAGGCGCTCGTCTTTGGTAACCGCCTGGTCCCTCGCGACTTGAACCTGAGTCATCAGGTCATCGATCCGCGATTGCCGCGCCGCAGACCACTTTCCGTAATGCTTCCGAACGATCTCCGGGCTGTTCCCGAGAATATCGGCGACATCCTCGAAGCTGGCGCCCCGGCCTAATAACTCCGTTGCCAGCGTATGCCGGAAGCGATGGGCGTGGGCGCCCGCCACGCCCGATTTCTTGAACACGGCCTGCAGAAGGCGATGCATGTGCCCTTTGTGCGTTTCCTGCTTGCCCGTGCCGTTCCAGAAGAAATAGCGGGAATCGATGTTGCCGACTGGTGGTGGCACCCGATCCAACGCCTCCTTCAAATGCTTCGGCACTGGCAGAAAAACCGACTGGCCGCTCTTTTCCGTGCGAAGGAACATCCTCCACCCTTCGCCGTCAGGACTTATTCGGTCCCTGGCGAGCATGGCGACATCGCCGATCCTAAGGGCGGTGTGGCGAAACGTCAGAATCATAGCCCGAGCGCGAAGCCTTTCGAATTGCCTCTTGCCGACTCGGTCGCAGGCCATCAAGATCGCCGTGACTTCCGCTGGGGTGTACGGTATAACTTCGTTCGGCTTGAGGTTGCGCGGTAGCTTGATCCTTCTGGCGGGGTTCTCCTTGGTCCAGTCGCGATCCATACAGAAACCGAAGAACACTCGAAGGATCTCCAGCTCCTTGCCGGCCGTGATCGGGGCGAGCTTGCGGGTGCCGCGGAATCGGTCGAGCGTCTCCGCTTTCAGTTCCTGCAAGGAATCTTGCTTTTCGGTCTCACAGAAGTCCACCAGCTTGTCGAGGGCATTGCGATACTTTCGGATGGTTGCATCCTTCAAGCCTTCGCTTTTGCAGTGATCGAGGAACGTCTTCACGGCATCCCCCACCGGCTTGTAGACGGGACCGTCGCCCGAGTCCAGCAGCACGGCGCGCTTCCTGGCGCGGGCCATGTCGCGGGTTTTGAGCGACTGCCTGAGCGTTCGTTTGCCGTCCGTGTAGCCATCAGCCCAGAGGGGGCAATTGCACTTGAGGTATTGCCTACCCTTCGAGCGGTGGGGGCATTCGGCGGTGTGTCGTCGCCAAATTGTCAGCATGGCTCCCGATTCTAGCATCGGGAGTGCTCTCGATAAACACGCTCAGCAACCGACGCGGGAATCCGCAACGTGACGTAATCGCGTTTCCCGTCGCGCCGGTTCGACTTGCCCACTTTCAACACGCCAGGCTCATCCTGGAATATTCGACGGATGGTCGTTTCGTCTAATCTCCAGATCGAGGCGAGCTCTTGCGGTGTGAAGTGCTGCTCGAACGCGCGAATTGTGGCGCCGGATTGCACCTAACCGCCAAGCTCCCGCACATCGGGTTTGCTGTTCCGTGCTTGCCAGCGATGCACCAGCTTTCGGCAGTTCGCTGGCGCCAGGAATACGCGAAGGCGCTCCATTTCCTCCCGGCCTGGCCAGTCGCGCGTTTTCACTTGCACCAACACCACATCGGCGGGCCCGATGCCGACGATATCCCACTCGCCAAGACTCGCCGCGCTGCGGGAGCAGCGATAGCCAGCGCTTTCGAGAATCGTTATGGATCGGTGCTCGTTGCGGGTGCCTTTCCGCTTTGCGTTCATTCCGGCTTCTCCTGAATGCCGGTACACACCGGGCAGCAGTTCTGGCAGAGCAGCGCGAGCGAAGCGGTCTGGATGTGAACGAGTTGAGGCCTCGCGCCACACCTGACGCAATTTGCTGCCACCCGCGAGCTTTGGACGCAAGCGGCTTTCATCTCCGTCCTAAGCCGATACATCCACCGCAAAGGTGAGCCTGTGGATTAACCAGGTCTCGTATCGCCGCCAGAAAGTTACCGCAATCCTCGGCCGTGCACCAGGTCTTGCCGGCCACCTGGAATATCCAATCGAGGCACGCCCTGGCGCTGTTTCCCATGTCCTCGACGTTCACCTCGTAATAGGTGCGACCGTCGCGCCGGTATACCAGCACCCCATCGCGCTTGAGATAAATCCAGTTGCCCCATTTTCGGCGCCGGGACGGACCGAAAAAGTTCTGAATGAAGGCCTCGGCACCTCCGGCCCGCTCGATTATCTGACTGATCGGCTCCAAGTGTCCGCCGTCGCTGTTTAGATGTTCCATTATTCGTCTTCCTCGGTTTGTGTTGTGCCTTCAACGAACCGTTGATACTCGGCCTGAAATCGCATGCTATGTTTTCCCGTGGGTCCGTTGCGCTGCTTGCCGACGATGATCTGCGCCAGCCCGCGAAGCTCCGGTTTATCTCGTTGGTACTGTTCGGGACGATGAACAAAAAGCACAACATCGGTGTCCTGTTCAAGCGAGCCCGATTCCGCGAGATCTGACAAGCGCGGCTGCCTCTTTTCCCGCTCGCAATCACGATTGAGCTGAGACAGAATCACCAGCGTTATGTTGAAATCTCCCGCCAGGTTCTTCAGGGCATGTGAGATCCCGCTGATTTCCTGATGCCGATTTTCGGCTCGGCCTATGCTGTTCATGAGTTGAAGGTGATCGATCACCAGAACGCGGATAGGCTGCTTGGCGATGAGCTTTCGGAGTGCTGAGACCATTGCCGGAACTGTGCGCGCCCTGGTGTCGTCAATCCATAGCGGCAAATTCCAAATGTCCGAGGCTGCACGCGCGGCCCGCCTTCGTTCCTCGGTGTCGAGCCTGCCCTCGCGCAAACGCTGGTGATCCACTTGGCCAACCGCCGAAATAAGTCGGCGCATCAGACTGTCCTTGCCCATCTCCAGGCTGAAGAACGCGGCCCCGTGCCCGTCTTTTGCCGCCTGGTGGGCGATCTGCATTCCGACGATGCTTTTACCCATTGAGGGGCGACCAGCGACAAACACCACATCGCCCTTCTGAAAGCCGCAAAGCTGGTTTGTCAATCTCGGCCAGGGAGTGTTGACACCTAGGCCGCTTTGCGATGGAGCAAAGAAGCCATTCAGGCCGCCGGGATAGCCCTCAATGATTTCGGCCGGAGAAAGCCACTGGCCATGTAGCTGCCGTTTTTCGCCAATCTTCGAGAGAAGCGCTTCAGCGTCCGCGAGGATCTCAACCGAATTCCCATCCGCAAGTAGGCACCGCCTCTTTAGATCCTCAGCCGCCAGAATCGCCCGCCGAAGGGTCGCCTTTTCCGCGACGATGCGCACGCACGAATCGATGCTCGTCTCCCCGCTCGTTGTGTCGCACAGATAGCCGATTCCGCCAGAACCGCCCAATTCGTTCGCGACGGTGATTTTGTTTACCCGCTCACCCCGCGCACGCAAGCCCAGCATCCGGTTGAAGATTTGGCGATGCTTTTCCAGGCTGAAGTCGCCAGGCTGGAGTGTCGGCGAGACTGCATCGAGGGTCCCCGCATCGAGCAGGATTGATCCCAGGATTTCGCGCTCGGCATCGAGATTTTGGGGTAGATCGTTTTCGCTTCCGGGCTGCTTCGCGGGTTGCGTTTGCCTTGGGAGTAGATCGAGAACCGCATTGGCGCCGAGCGTCCCAACCAGATCATCGATTCCGTTCACGCCTGGCGGTGTATCTTCGGGCCAGTGGAACCAGAACACATCCGCGCCGCGCCCTTGAAGTTCCCGCGTGAGCAGCGAGCGTGCCGCCCGAACGCTGTCGTTGCTCTCGACGTTACGGTCGAAAAGCACCGTAACCTTTCGCCCCCTCCAGGCGATGCGCTCCAGGTCAGGTATGATGCCTTTCACATCGCGGCGATCACCGTCCGGCCCGGTAGTCTTTCCCACCGTTCCCCGAAAATTCCACACTCCCGAGAGACCAATCGAAAGCCAGCTTCGGGGCTCAGCAGCTTCACTAAGCCCGTGTTGCGCCAAGCCAGCGATCGCAAGCGTCTTTTTTTCGCCCTCTGTCAGGAAGGCTGGAATAGTCACATCTTCGAGCCAGTGCGGATCAGTGCCGGGAACCAGGTAGGCCAGGTTTCCGCGCTGGGGTGGGCTTAGGTACTTGCCGGTTTCCTTCTGGTGGATGTCCAGGTCTGGCCTATCGCGCCTTAGCCGGTAGTCCCTGACGAACTCTTCGCCCGGCCAGATGTACGGGAAGACTATGCCGGAGTGATCGCCTTTCACTTTGCGGCCCACAATGTCGGCGCCCTCGACGGATTCAACGCGGCGTAGGAGGGCGGCCTCGGCCAATTCTCGAGAAATTCCACACCGGGCCAGTTTGTTAAAATCCGCCGGCAACAGTTCACTTCCGCGCAGGTTGGCGATCACGCGCTTGCCCTCCATTCCGGGTACTCATCGTCTTGCCTGATATCGGAAACGGGATTTGCGATTTCATCGGCCCATCGTTCGCCGTTCAGCCAAGTAGCCCCGTGCGGCCGCTTGGCGGCGTCCCGCGAAAGAATTTCTGGTGCCTGCGCACGGACCGCAGCCATGATCTGCTTGAACCGCTCGCTGGTCTTCACATGCTTCAGGAACGCCCGGTGCGCGTCTTTCTTCGCGCGCTTGAGCCAGTAGGCCGCCCACCACTCGGTGAACCATTGCTCCTGCTCGGGAGTTCCGGCGCCCCGGCTCTTCACCCGGTCTGTCCTTGCGGGGCGGTCCTGATCCTGCGGCGCCCACAGGCTTTCGGGGGCCGGACTCTCGTTTTCCCGGATGTCGGAACCCGGCAAACGTGCATCGTCAGATGCACATGTATTTACTTCTTTACTTCTTTCTTTCTTATTTGTTGTTCCGATCTTGTTCCTTGCCCGGTCCACTGTGTGTTCCTGAGTGTGTTCCGCCACATCGTCAGTTGCCTGGTAAGCCGACCAATTCACGACACTTACCATCGTCCAGCGCGGTGTTCTCTGATATGTGCTGAAGTGTGTTCTAAAAAGATGGGTGAAAGCATCCCTCACTTGCTGCATGGACAAGTTGCAATCGTCCATAATTCTGCCGTAGCTTGTGACGAAGCTCCCGGCCGGAACTTCGATCATTTCCTTGCCGTCGTACCAGGAGCCGGGCTGGTAATTTGCGCGCAACAAGAAGTAGATCGCGACCTTGGTGACTGCTGGGGCGAGCTGCTTCCACATCGGATTCTCAAGAAGCTTCCGATACAGCTTTACGTAGCCGTTCACCGCGCCCCTGCCTCCTCGTGCACGATCAGCTCATCCACCATGAGGTTGCAACGGCGCTGGCCGCAGAAAATCATCACGATGCCGACGCGCAGCATCAGACGCATTTGGGAACGCAGCCAGGCTGAAATGTGGCGCCGCGGGGTCCACTCCCTGTACGGATGCCGACTCGGTATGGGATCGAGACGGTGGAACAGCACCGGCTCGGCCGATTGTTCTTGGAGCGAATCGTCAATATCGGATAGACTTGTCATGTAAGTTCCTTTGCCCTGCACGATTCCAAGGTTGGTCGCCACCGGATCGTGCGGGGCTTCACTTTTTTCAATTGCTATTGGTCGGGCGCGACTTCACGTAAGCGTCCCAATCGTCACGCAAGACCAAGACGCGGCGCCCGAAGCGGGTCACCTTGAGCGCGCCAGCCTTTGCTTCATTCCGAAGATAGGCCGTGCAAAGCCCGTGAGCCGCTGCCAATTCGGGTAAACTAAACGCGCTCCGTTCAGCTTGGGTTTTCATTGTCTTGTTGGTCACCATTCACCTCACAAACTAGAACTTTACTCGTGTTACACTGAGTTCGCCTCTGTTTATGCATCACCTAAACACAACAAGAAACATGGCTGACTTGGCTGAAAATCCATTGTTCGGCGGTATTGTGCACACCCCTCCGCACGAATGGATGCGTCCCCGGAATGTCAAGCTTGAACGCGCTAAAAAGGGACAGCTCGGCGCGTATTATGAACGGCTCGGCGCTTATGAATCTCGTTTATTGTTCACGGTTACGCGGCCGATGATGACCAGGTTTAGGCAGGCCGCCATCCCGAAAGAGAAGATCGTAAAGGCGGCCCACGATACCTTCGGGCGTTTTCTAAAGCTTTCGACACAGCCCGAAATCGTTATTGAGAAGTTCGCTGAGGAATTTGGGCCCTTGGGTGTTTATTCCAAAATCGAAGACACAGTTGAGTCGGACATCATTGCCGTCACTGAATCGGTGGAGTTGTGGAGGTATTGGTCTCGCGCCCTGGGTGCGCTGCGACAGCTTGGAGATTATTTTCGCGATACCCCAGACGCCCATCAGGTTCATAGCTCGGTCGTCAATAGTTGGACGACGTTGGCGAACTGTCCCATTGAAATTGAGGCTCTGGGTCGCACAAATCCGAGGAACAAGGCTCGTATTGCCGATCCCTTAAGTCTGACGATGCATACGGCAGAGGTAGCATGGGCTTACCAGGTGTGGTTTGTTGGGCGTAGTCTTGAAGGGAACGCCCATGAGCGCGATCGCCATACATGGCTTCAACTTATCAACACCTTAATCGAGCTGGGCCGTGTTCGCCCGTGGCTATTATGGGAACAGTCGAAACCACGATTGGTGTTCTCTGGGCCCGGCCTCCTGTCTTATCTCGCATTGCAGCTTTGCCATCTGGTTTCGCGACGCGATAATTTCGCATGCGACCATTGTGCAGCGCAGTACTATAGCGAGCGGGCACCCAAGCGAGGGCAGCTTCATTTTTGTCCGGCCTGCCGGGATAAAGGTGTTGGCAACATGCTGGCAATGCGCCGCCACCGCGAGCAGATTTCCAAACGAGCGAAATAGCCAGTCCGTTGTGTTTAGGTGATGCATAACAAGAGGAAGGCCGTGCTCTGTTCTGATACATTCGGAATCAGTCGGGCTAGTTGGGAGCGCACATGAACAATAGACCACTCTCGAAATCAGAAGCGGCGGCCCTGATCGGTTGCTGCGAGAAAACCCTTGAGCGTCTGATCGCTGACGGCAAGATCAAGGCCCACCGTATTGCCAACCGCTGGAAGGTTTTCGAGCGGGATCTTGACGCTTATCTGGAGGCTGGCTGTAACAAGCGGCCGGCTGGGCAGAATCAACCGGCTGTGGCCGGGGTTGACGGAGGAGTTTAATCGTGGATACGAAACAAACAATTAACGAGCGGAAACTGCCAGGGGAGAGCGCGTCGGAGTATTTGGAGCGCATGGGCTACAGCCCGATTGCGCACCTGGCCAAAATTGCTTCTGGCGATATGGAGTGCTGCATCTGCCGGGGCGCCGGGAGGACGAAGTACCAGCGCAGCTCCAATGGTAGAAAGGTCCTCACGTGCGAGAACTGCGGGGGTTCCGGCAAAGAGCAGGTCTCGCCGCAACTTCGCGCCCAGGTGCTTCGTGCGCTTGCAAAAGCAAGAGGCAGTCGAGTGGGCCAGGGCGGAGCGCGCCGCGTAACAATGGCTTCCCTGATGAACGAATTGCTAAGTAACTGAAAACAGCAAAAATGCCCAGAGGATCTAAGCCAGGTGAACGACGCGGCGGACGCAAGCAGGGTTCGCTGAACAAGGCGCACCAGACCGCCATTGAGATCATGCAGCGCTTGGGGTGCAACCCAATTGAAGCAATGGTGCATATCGCCCAGGGTAAGACTACGCCCGTCGCGCTCAAAGCGAAGATGTTCAGCGAGCTTGCCAAGTACGGCTACCCGCAGCTCAAAGCGGTTGAGCACAGCGGCGAGGGTGGCGGCCCAATACAGACAGCGATTACAGTGAGGTTTGTTGGTGGGGATAGCTGATTTTCCAGAGAAATTGAAGTTTCTGTTTGAGCCACACCGCTACAAAGGCGTTCATGGCGGCCGTGGTAAAGGCGCATCGTGGGGATTCGCCAGGGCGCCTTGCTGATCCAGGGCGCCCAGAGGGATCTACGCGTACTCTGTGCTCGTGAGACCCAGATGTCGATCGCTGACTCGGTGCATGCGCTCCTGGAGGATCAGATCGCGCTTCTCGGGCTTGAGGAGTGGTACGACATCCAGAAAAGCACAATCCTCGGCCGGCGCAACAAGACTGAGTTTATCTTCCATGGGTTGAAACACAACATCGGAAACATCAAAAGTATCGAGGGTTGCGACGTGGCATGGGTGGAGGAAGCTGCCAAGGTTTCGGCCGACTCCTGGGAAAAGCTGATTCCGTCGATGCGCAAGCCTGGCTCAGAGATTTGGCTGAGCTGGAACCCAGAGCTTGAAACCGACGCCACGCATAAGCGGTTCATTTTGAACACGCCTCCTGATTCAGTGATCGTCAAGATGAGCTGGCGCGATAACCCGTGGTTTCCCGAGGTGCTGCGCATCGAGAAAGACCACCTGGAGGCCACGGACAAGCGTGCGTACATGCATGTGTGGGAGGGCGAGTGTAAGTCCGCTGTCGAGGGCGCCATTTACGCTGAGGAAATCGCCCAGGCCGAGCAGGAAGAGCGAATCGGGCAGGTTTCTTACGACCGCACGAAGCCGGTCCAGACCTTCTGGGATATCGGCTATCACGACTCTACGGCAATTTGGTTTGCCCAGCCAGTTCGGGGCTGGTATAACGTGATCGACTATCTGGAGAACCGTGGCAAGCCCCTGGAGTGGTACCTGATCCAGATGCAGCAGAAGGGCTATCTCTACGGAACGCATTGGATTCCGTGGGATGGACTGAGGCCGCAGCGTTTGGGTTCCGGGCGCGCCATTCATGAGCTACTGCGTGAGAGTGGGCGCGCCGTTGAGATGGTGACTGCGCTCCCGGTCACTGAAGGGATTAATGCAGCAAGGACGATATTCCCGCAGTGTCGCTTCGACGCCGTGAAGTGCGCGGATGGATTGCAGGGCCTCCGGCACTACCAGTGGGGCCCGATAGCTTCGAGCGGAGCAGAGCGCCGGGCGCCGCTGCATGATTGGGCATCGCATCCGGCTGATGCCTTCCGGTACATGGCAACAGCGATCAAAGAGCCGGAGGCGCCCGACCCACAAAGCTACAGAGGATTTGAATCGGGCAGATCCTACAACGAAGACTCTTGGATGGCTTAGCTCATGATTATCATCGGCTCACAAAACGAGCTTAACGTCGGCGACGGCGGCCGAGTACAAAGCGGCGCGGCTCTTGGATCAGACGATCACCTGGGCCATGATTTTATTGTGGTGCGTGAGGCCACCTTCGAGGAGTGGCGGGCCAATGCCGAGTACGCCGCCGTAAGAGCATTCCTTGATACCGGCTACCCGCCCTCCCGAATGCACTGGTACGAGGTCGAGACGAGGGAGCCGCAACGCTTCATCGGGATGGATTGGAAGAACGACGCAATCCCGGAGCAAGCGGTCGCTGATCGCGACGACCCGCGCGCGCACGGGAGTTTTAGCTCGGGCGATTCGCAATCGTACCGTGAGGACTCATGGCAGATTTGAAGCGGGAAATGTGCAGCCATTCGGACGATACATGGCGCGGGCAGTGCGTGCTTACCAATCTCGTGTTGGCAAGGGTACAGGGCGGAATCTGGCATACGACGAGTAGGGATCGCTTTCAATCGATAATCGCCTCTGGCGCGATCCTTCCTGAACCGCCCATTGATGACCGTGAGCGTTGGAGCACTTCCCAAGGCCCGCGATCCTACCCATACGTTCGCAGGTTGGGAGGAGTCAGCTTGTTCGACTTCAGCGCCTTTAACCCCGAAACGTATAGCGAGAGGCTCCCTGGTAGTTCGTGGCAGGAATTTGTACCGTGCTGCTCGAAGTGGAAAGAGGCGGTTTGGATCGAAATCGATGCGGTTGTGCTCGGCGATGGCTTTATTTCCGGTCGAGCTTTGCTGGATCGGTGGAGAGCGGAAAGCTGCAATCAAATCATGCCGGAGATCGAAGCGGCGCACATCGGGCCGATACCAGTAAACGCATTCAGGTCCGCATTCGCGGTACATGAAAATCGTGCCGAACTGGAGCCGATACTTTGGTGATAATCCGGCAAGGAGATTGAACAATGGCGCGGCCCCGCAAGGACATTGATCCGATTCACGTCTTGCGTCTACGGCTCGACGGGTTGAGCAGGCGTCAAATCGCCGCTACAACGGGCTTGGGACTCGGGACGGTATTCAGGGCTCACCGAATAGCGCTCGATTCGCTGGCAGCGTTCCAAAACCGGAAATCGAGGTATCCAGCGAAACAACCGCCCTTGATGTCACTGCGGCTAGTGCGCTAAATCCGTGCGCGTGACGCGGACCCGGTTATTAACGCTCGCAACCATCCTCGCTCGGTCGCAGTGGCGATCCCCGGATTCTTCGCAATGAGAACCACAAAAAGGCTCGATAGCCCGTCCCATTCAAGCGGATCGCCGTACTTGCCCTTGACCGGGATGCGGGGCCGTCGTTTGCTAAAGGCTTCAGCGGATGAAGCGCTCTTGCGTCCGTTGCATTTGTTGCAGGCAGTAGCAAGGTTTGAGATTGCCGATGATCCCCCGCCGCTGTGGGCTTCGACGTGATCGATTACAGCTCCCATGTGATCCAGCAGAGGCGCCTTCATCAACAAACGAGAGGACGCTCTGTTTCTCGGTCCAGGCGGGACGGGGAAAAGCCACTTGGCGCAAGCCATCGGACAGGCTGCGATTCAAAAAGGCTGCAAGGTGTTGTATCGCGAAACCCACATCCTGCTCGATGAGCTTGCCGAGGCAGTTGCAGACGGCACTCGCAAGGAATATATGGAATCGGTGGCCACCGTTCCGCTGCTCATCATTACAAAGCGCCATAATTCACAGCCAACCGATGGCGACAGCGACCTTCCAAACGGCGATGATCTGAATGAGCGAGGATACCGCAGTGTGAATGAGCTTGCTAGTTACGGATGCCAATTCAATTAAGGACATAGCCACCTTCGGTACCGGTTCGGGCTCGGACCTCTCAGCCATCTTGGGCAGGAGTCCCTTCAATTCCGATGTTTCATCCTTTGATTCGCGGAAGCCCTGGTCAACCGTTGCATATATCAAGATCGCGATCGAGGTAAGAATCGTTTCAAATCGGCTATCAAGGGCGCTGTAAATTCCGACGACAATGGCGACGGCGATGGCGGGCCGCGCGATTGAAAAGAGGATCGCGGCGGAGGTGATGATTAACGTACCCATGGTGGCTTAGGATACCCCGAGTTTCCTTAGCGGGCGCAAGCCCTTTGATTTGTGGTTTATTGGCGTGGGGACTCTTGGCACTCCATAGGTAGCAGATCGCTTCTTACTTGAACGCGCTCCACTATGCGCCTCGCACGGAGATCATATGCGAATAGCCAAGTTTGTTCCGAGATCCCACCAGCGAGCCCGTGGGCTTTGACATAAAGGGTTTCGTTTGGAGAGTCTAAACGAACGTCACTAGGGTAGATGTAGTCTCCCGGATCGGCGGCTAACAATTCTCGACTCGTTCCTGGATAGGACACCGCGATTCTACCGCCAGGAATCTGCGCTCCCCTAATGCTCACGGGCAATCCGTCGTGGAGCAAGACCAAAGTGTTCCACTCACGAGTGTGTGGAGTCACCGTTGGCTTTTTAGAAAATGGAAGGCAGTCAGCAGTCTTGTATTTTGCAATCATCAGAGCCTTTGGTGGAGTAGCAGCGGGACCACAACGTACGGCGCAGCAAGTTAGGGCGACATAGATGGCACCCTGAAACCGTGAAATCGCCAAAGCGTTAACCCTTCTTCCCCCAGCGCGCCTTCGCCGCATTCTTGGCGATATCGCTGCGCTGCTTTTTGGTGAGCGCCTTGGCGCGAGCGGCGCCGCCGACCGCGCCGCCTTTGGCCGCAATCTCCTGCATCTCTTCTGCGGTGAGTGACTTCGCACGGGCCTTTCCACCTTTTCCCGCTATTGACCGGAGGTGGTCCGCGAGTGTGATGCTTTCCGCCATGCTCTTCTTCTTCGCCATCAGTGTACCAGCTTATCATTCCACGGCAAAACAGGCATTGGTACCAGGTGAAGATTTCTGAAATTGGTACTTGTCTTTACACGGAAAGTCAAGCATACTTGTATTCATGAAACGGCAATCCTCCCCGGCTCCCGATCACAGAATCTTTGGTTATGACCTACGCGGGTTTGTTCGTGTGAACTGCTACAACGGCGAGGGCCACCCTGAAGCCGGGGTCCTGTACACCTGGCTGGTATTCGCCTCGGAACGTGAGATGGCCTGGAAGCTCACCGACAAGTTTGAGCAGCCCGCGCTTACAGAGGCCGAATTCGACACGCTGGAAGCACTGGAGGGAGAGACCTCAGACATTCCGTGCGGTAACTGTGGCGGTACTGGCATCGATCCAGGCGGCCTCTCAGCCGTGGAGCCGGAGGACTGCCCCTCATGTAACGGAACAGCTCGCGAGACGGTTCCCGCCCTGGTAGGCTTCGGCTCACCAGCTCCCGCCTCGCGCATCGCCTCTATCGGCAACGGCCTGTATGTCCCTACCCGCAAGGCGGTGGCGTAATGCGCAAGGCCAGCAACCCCAATTACGTCAAGTTCGGGCCCGCCGAAACGGTCGTTACGTTCACTACTGATAGGGGCAAAGCCCGAAGGAACGACAATGGCGATTTTTTTCTCCGAGAGATGCCCGGCGGCAAGTTCACGTGTGCGAGCCCGGATCTTGAGCGCCAACTGATCGACGCTGGTGTCCGCGCCGGGCAGGAGGTAGGCATCACGCGCACCACCTACAACCGAGCAGTCATCTGGAAGGTTAGGCCATTAGGCCAAGTCGCGCAAATGCCGCGCCAGGCTTCCACCACCAGCAGGCCTAGACCGAACGCTCACGAACTGCCCGAGCGCCTATTTGCGACGCCAGCAGCGAACCGAGACGGCCAGCTTGTTGCCGAGCCGCCCGCGCCAGTCTTCCGGGAATGCGTACCGGCCACGAATGCCACGGCGCCCGCCGCATCACTGAAAGCGGAGGGTCCGACCCTGATTACCCGCTGTATGCTCGCGGCCGTTGACGCCGCGGCGAAGGCCACGGCTCACGGGCAAGAGATTGGTTTCCCCGTCACATTCGGAGCGCCGGAGATCGAGGCGATAGCCGTAACGCTCTACATCAACGCCTCTGGGCCATCGGGCTACCGCAAGCCCAACAATCAGGCCCGGAGCCACTACAACGGCAACGGAGCCAGGGGAGCGAGCGCATGAATTGTGCACTCTACGCCCGTGTTTCCACAAAGGATAAGGGCCAGGACACCGCGAACCAGCTTCATTCCCTTCGCGAGTACTGCGCCCGGCAATCCTGGACCGTCGTCGATGAATACATCGATCATGAATCGGCCAAGACTGGCGATCGCGCCGCTTTCAAACGGCTCTTTGCCGATGCCTCACGGCGAAAGTTTGATGTCGTTCTGGTCTGGGCCCTGGACCGTTTCACTCGCGAGGGTGTTCTGGAGACCTTCACCTACGTCGAGAAGCTCCGCTCCTACCGTGTAGCCTTCGAGAGCTTCACGGAGGCGCACTTCCGCACCACAGGCCCGGCTGGTGAGTTGATGCTCGCTGTAGCGGCCTGGATCGCCAAGCAGGAGCGGTTACGGATCTCAGAGCGCACCAAGGCCGGGCTGGACCGCGCCAGGCGCGAGGGAAAGCACTGTGGCCGGCCCAAGCGCGTCTTTCGGCGGGACGAAGTCGTCAGGTTGAGGGATATCGAGCGGCTGAGCTGGCGCGTGATCGCCAGTGAGCTTGGCGTCCCGGTCTCAACTGTGGTGGACGCATATCGCCGTACGGAAAGTACCTCACCGCAAGCGCCAGAATCGGCCACAGAAACACAGTCCGTTTGCGCGGTCGTCACCGCGTGCGGATAACGACCCTTTTTCGCACACGGCCCTAAGGAGGGGCCATTTATGACAGCAACCAATGCAACCCCCGCGCGGCTCACGGAAGGCGAGCTGGAGCGTTTCGCCGGAAACCTGCAACTGGCGCGCACGATGTATCGAGCTCGCCCCGACCTCGTAACCGCGCGACATTACCCGTCCGAGCTAGCGCCATTCTTCCGCGAGGGATATGGCCACAATCCGTCCGACACAGAACGGGAATCCGTGCCGAGCCTGGAGAGGGTTCCGCCAGCTCGCGGCAAAGGAGGGCCTTTAATTTCGTCGGGACTCACCGGAACCATCGACGCTCATGGTGAATGCCTGAAGGGCTTCGCGGCCTTCCTCGACAAGTGCGACAACCTCACCGACCTGCAAACTATGGCTCTCGTGTTCCGCGTCTACGGACGCGAGCACAATGCCGGTGGCTGGGTTGGCGAGGCGGTTCAAAACGTGCTCCTCGATACGGGCATACGGCTGGCGGCTGGGGATGCCCCGGAAGACATCACCAGCTTGCTGGATGGCTGCCCGGATTCCAAATACTCGCCCGCCTCCGGCATCAGCTCGCACCTGAAGCCACTCCTGGGCGAGCTCGATCACGAAGGCCTGGAGTTTGTTGCCGGACTCCTCAAGGCCATCCATGAGGCGAGCGGTAGCGCCGTGCCTCGCGCGGCGGTAGCGCAATACCTGCAAAGCTTAGACGCGCCCCGGGTGGCCGCGTCACGGCGTGAGTCTCATCGGGCTAAAGGAGGGAAGAGAGCAGCGTAACAGCGCCGCCAGCCGCCAATACTTAAACTACTGTCCCGGCCTCGGACCTTCGGGCTCCTGGCCGGGATTTTATTTGATCGGGCTCGATTGACTATCCCTCTACGATGGGAGTGGGTCATGTCCGAAATGAGCACTTTTGAACAGACAAACTGACCTCCTGGAATGTCCAATGGTGGCATGCCGCTCAACGATCCGAACGGACGCCCCATGTATCGTGTTTGGCACCCCGATGATTTCGCTGCATGGGTATCGCAGTTACGAGCGCACAGCACACGACTGACCGGCGGGCCTGACACGTTCACCGATCAGGTCACCGCTGCCCTAAACACCTACGCCGACACTTCCAACGGCTGGATCATGTCCAGCTTTATTCCGGGGAAGGATTGGACCGATACCCCATATCAGCCCTTGTACGAATGCCTTGGCGACGCGTGCGATGACGCGCAATGGAATTGTGCCCGATGGTTCTTCGGGAACTTCCTCTGTCAGGTTCTTATTGACCGCGACGATGAATGGGATTCGTTCCCGAAGGCCGACAGGGAAGATGGGACGCTTTACAAGCGCAAGCAGTAACGGCCAGGCTTCTTTCTCTACAGCCTGCTCCGCGGCGAGCACCTCACCGGGCGAATACTACAGGCCCAACGCTCCCAATTCGGGATTGCACGAGTTTAGACAACAACTCATGCAAACGGCGGTGTTACGAACCAGGAACTCTTAACAAGCGTCTTCTCACATAGCGCTTTGATTTCCTCCGGCTCCGCGTTCACCGTCATCTGACTTGCATATTCCCAGACATCTTCACCGCAACGGCGACGGTAATAGGCGAGCCGGATGCTACGCCAGTGGCGGCTGCCATCGCTCCATTGAATTAATTGGCTACAGAAAGCGTAGTCCCCCCAGCAGTGTGTATCGCATGGTTGTTGCCAGATAGCGCCGCGCTCCCTGCGGTGCGATTATAGCGCAGCATCACCTCTCCGGAACTGGAACTGTTGCGACCGCCTTTCCTTCCGCCGGATGTCTCCGCCGCCATTCCGCTCGAACAGTCAGGTGGGCGGTACCAACCCTTTTGCGATGAGGAAAATGCTTATAGACTTGCTGAACGCATTCTGAAAGCCACCTCGAAAGGATTCCGATGTCGCCGAAGACTCGTCTCTTTCCGTTCCTGATGATCTTTTCCTTGCCGCTCGCCACTCTCGCGCAAACGCCTGTGATCAGGGCCTCGACCGTCAACCTTGCCAAGCGCTATATGTCCCTCGCGGGCTCGAATTTCAGCCCCAGTGGTGCGGCGCCCACTGTGACGGTAGGGGGAATCTCCCGCACGGTGTATTCGTTTACAGACGCTTCGATCATTGTGGGGGTGCCAGCCACTCTGGCCGCGGCTACGTACTTGGTGACCGTTACCAACAGCGTGGCGAAAGCAGGATCAGCCTATGCAGCAGTAGGCGCAGTTGGTCCGCAAGGTCAAACCGGACCCACGGGTCCACAAGGCCCACAGGGAGCGCAAGGAGTCCAGGGTCCGGCGGGTCCACAGGGGCAACCAGGCGCGGCCGGAGCGCCCACAATACTCGCGGGCTCTTGCAACTCGTCTCTCGTCTCATACGCCATCGGCTCCCTCGATGGACTCGGAAGCAACGGCAATAGCGAATGCTTCAATAACTGCGCGCCGATGGTGTGGGTTACTGACGGGCAAGGATGCCAATCCCCGAGTCAACCGTTTGGGACGGGGCTGCCTCTACCGTCCGGTGGAAGGCTTCAGAATCTAACTCTAATCGCGTATTCTACGGGTACTTCCACACCACCACCCGCTTTCCAGGTTCAAGTCCAGGTCTGGGTCAATTCCATGGCAACAGCATTGACGTGCTCTATCACCGTCGCCTCGGTGAGTTCTGAGGCGTTGGGACCACCGCAGCCGATCACCTGCGCTGATAACGCTCACACGGTCAGCGCGAATGCTGGTGACGCAATTTCGATAGTGATGTCAACGCCGCTGCCTCTGCCGGCCACCACCGCCTACATCACGATGAACGTCTCGCTTGAGAAGCAGTAAGGTTGGTCGAATTGTCCCGCTCGCAGTGGGAGGAGTTTCTCAGTTAGTATCTGCTGACAACTGATTGATCCAAGTTACAAGAAGTCGCCTTACAAAATCGCGCGCCTCTTGTTCGTTCATCGGGTCTGCGACTGGTACGACTTGCTTCTGGGAGTGCCGCGCAAAGACACCGGAAATCGTCGGATCGTTCGCGCTTCTCGTAAAGCGCTCGCATTCATCCGCGCGCACCAATCCCAGTGCCTGCAATCGCTGTTGGCCTCCGACTGTGTCACGAATAACCTCGAACGCCTTATACAGATCAAAGAAGGGCTCATTGTTTCGCCCGAAGTAAAGTGTCGCCTCGGCCACGGCCGCGTTCGTCTTCGCTAGTTGGTAGAAACGGCCAAGAGTTTCGCCGCCGCTCTGTAGAAAACTAAGCGCGTCCTGAGTATGTCCGGCGCTAACGATCGTAAACGATTTCCAGCTTACTGGTATCGGCCTTCCATCATCAGCCCTCCCAAGAATGCTTATCAACTTCAGGCCCCTAAAGGCCGGAAATCGCGTCGCCAGCATGCCATTCAGAACCGGAAGAAAGGCTTCTGCGGCGTGGGATGCAGGTCCAAAGGGCATTCGAGGACGAAGCATCTCCCAATCGATATATACGTCTTCTCCGGTTTTAAGCACGCGCAATTCGTTGTCCTGCGCGGCTTTCATGAGCAGCTCCAGATCCAATTTGTGCTCGGAATGAACCTTCATCAACCAATTTCGCCCATCTACCGGAGCAGCTTCGGAGTGCAGCGGGCTGGGCGCATATGGAGGGACTGGCGATACGGCTTTCAACTGCGGCCGCTGGAAAGCCGATCCGCAGCAGTTCTTGGACTTGAGTCCGCTCCCGCAAGTGCATTTCTGGTTGCGCCCCGTCATCAGCCTCGATCTTCTCACGTGCCGTGATCGAGTGCTTGGCGTGTTTGCGCCAGGGCGCCGTTTCAAGAGTGTCGTGCGCCGCGTGTGCCCAAATTGTGCCCACGAATTGCATTTCTCGCACTTCTAGCACTTGTGGCCGAACGTGGAATCAGTAAGTTACTGATTAGTCTAGGCGCCCGAAAGAACGAATCCCTCTCTCTCCGCCATTCATTCTAAACGACTTGTAGGTGGACCACAAGATTTTGGGCCAATTTGGGCCAACTTGGCTCAGAATCAAGCCATGCCGCTAGCGTTGTATCGACGACATCGCCAAAATTGCAAGGGCAAGCATCCGCACAACAGCCGAACTAGCGAGTACGATGAGCGCAAGAAGAACTGGCGGCGCTGCGAATGTCCGATTTTCGTTTCCGGCACTATTGGCAAGGACTTCCGACGTCAAAACACGGGGAGATGGCAATGGGTTGATGCCCAGACAGTCGCGGGCGAAATAGAAAGAGCTGGCAAGTGGGAAGGAACGTCAGCGCCGATTCCTGTTCCCGAGCCACCTGAACCTTCAACGCAGGTCCGTGTCACGCTCGAACGAGCGATTAATGCATTCACCGCCGAGTTCGAGGAACACGCAGCGCTCAATACCCAGAAGAAATATCGCCTTCTGCTAGCAAAGCTAAGAACTTTCAGCGACGGCCGCGGCTACGTGATGCTCGACCAATGGACGCCGCTCGACGTACGTGAGATGCGCTCGTCTTGGGAAGTCGCGCCCCAAACTGCGGCCAAGGACATGAGCACGGTCAAGGCGTTTTTTGAGTTCTGCCTTGCCAACGAATGGATACCGCGTAATCCGGCACGCCTGGTGAAGAACCAAAGGACACGCGATTCAGCGGATCGGCGGAACGAGCAGAAGCTGCCGTTCTCGGATGAAGAGCTGAAACGGATGTACGAAGCCTGCGACACCAAGTATGGGAAGCAGGAAATCAAGTGGTCGCGTGAGATCCACCATCGGCGCATTGAGGGTCACTACGCTCGCTACAACTCGAAATGGACGGGACAGGACCTTGCTGACTTTATTTCTGTCTCCCTTTACACGGGTCTGCGGATATCTGACGTGGCTACATTCCATGTCGATCGCATGAAACCCTCGGGCGAGATTCTGCTGAGAACTACCAAGGCCGGAACGCATGTGTATACGTGGGTGCCGGCATGGCTGCAGGAACGCATTCGTGCGCGCGCCACCGAATATGGTCCGTACATCTTCGGCGAGCACACCACGAAGGATACGAACGTCGTGACGGACGTTTGGCGTCGCAAACTGATCAAGCTGTGGTCGTTCTGCGGACCTTTCAAGGAAAAACCAACTCCCCACCGCTTCCGGCACACCTTTGCCCGTATTCTCCTTCAGCGGCCGGGTGTGACAGTCCGTGACGTGGCTGAGTTATTAGGCAACTCGGAACAGATGGTGCGTCGGCACTATGCCGCATGGATACCCGCGCCATTCCTGGCCGTCGGCGGTTTCAATTTCACGTGTATGTCCGAATCGATCAGCATCGCTTCGGGCGAAGCGGAAAAGGCTCGGTGGAGCGACTGGACATATCGCTTGGAAGAATCGCTGGCCGGGAATCTTCCGCCGTCTACCGGCCAAGCATTACGCCTCCATCAATCCCTCATCGATGACGCGCAAAGACGGCGGGGTGGGACATTTGCTTGGTTGTGTCGGATCACGGCTTACCAGCGGAAACACCTTTCGGGTCCGTTCGATGTCGCACGCTTTGCTCTCGACCTCGGCACTACGAGCGTCGTACGTGACATCAGCGCGCGCTAGTAGTACGTTACCGACACGCCGACCTTGTCGGTCGCACGCCACGTTCTGCCCTAGGTCGGTCCCAAATCGTCGGCTGATGGGTCGGCTCACGGGGTGGCAGTTCCACTCATCCGTTCTTCGCTCCGCATTATGGCAGCCGACGCGTCGAACTGAGGAATCCGGTCGAAGGTGAACGCGATTCCGGGATGATTCCGAACGCTATAAGAATGTGATCCGGTCGTTGACGCAGGAATCAGCCCGGGTCAGCACGCACGAGAACATTTTCGTCCTGGGGCCAACTGGTGTCGGAAAAAGCTTCGTAGCTTGTGCTCTGGCACAGAAGGGCCGCGATGGCTATTCTGCACTCTACACTCGTGCCCAAACCCTATTCCGAGTTCTCGCAATGGCGCGCGCCGATGGCAGCCTGCGCAGCTTAGCCCGCTTTAGCCGAATCGACGTACGGGTGATCGATGACTGCGTGATGGCTCTGCTTTCGGAACCCGAACGTCGCGACTTCTGAGAGATCTGCGAGGATCGCTACCAGGTGCGCTCGACCATCCTAACTTCGCAGCTGCCAGTGTCCCGGTGGCATCAACAGGTTGGCGACCCCACATTGGCCGATGGCATCCTTGACCGCCTCGTTCACAACGCCCATCGCATTGCATTGAGATGCGTGGCGACTCGATGCGAAAGAGCCGAGGAAAGCCGAATACATAGAGGGCATCCCGAACACGGAATTCGCTGCTGGTTGACATAGTTTAGTTTTGGGCGTTTACCGTTATATTGACGCCGAACGATCCAGCTTTCGAATTGACCGTATCACGACCGCCTCTTCGGCCTCATCTTGTAGCCTATTTGAAAGGCTGAAGGATGAGAGACTGCCGATGACTTCGTGCGCACGCTTATGTTGTAACTTAGGAGGGTAGTAACACGGCTGATGGACTTTATTATGCTTTCATTCCTACGATGGGTCGTGTGTTTATTCGCTGGCGTGCTGACGCTACTCGGACAGGCCGCTACAGAATCGGCGGCAAACGTCTCGTGTTTCGAGCGGATAATTGTACCGGACTATCCCGCATTAGCCAGACAGGCGAGAATTGCCGCGGACGTTACGGTTTCCGTCGTGATAGGTCGTAATTCGGCCAGCCACCAAATTACGACACAAGTTGAAAAACCCCGCGGTGACATCAGACGACTTTTCTCGGAGAGAGTCGAGAAGGCTGTCCGCTCGTCCACGTTCAATAATCAATGTGTCGGGAAAACAATGGAGCTGGTATTCAGTTTTGAGTTGGGGAACGATATGCCCGTGGAAGGATCGAAACAGACGATATCGTTCTCATATCCTAATCGATTCACCATCACCAGTACTGCAGTGCTCGTAAACCCGTAACTCGTTAAACATCAGCAGGGCCCGGTCGAGCCTGCCCAACTCCCACGTGTCAGCGCCGGTGCAAAAATCTCCATATAGCCGGTTGAAAATTCCCCACCCTCAGACGAGGGTATAAAGCCGGCCGATCCTCCGCTGAGGAGGGCCGCAAGGTGCTAAGGGGAACAGACATGCAA